>ENA-OSEY01002993-OSEY01002993.1-marine-metagenome-genome-assembly--contig:-NODE-2993-length-10587-cov-3.350048_pt1 | contig 10587 bp, 11 predicted proteins | sample MGYA00248465_ERZ534230 | MGnify/ENA primary metagenome ERZ534230 (study PRJEB26409, sample SAMN06344110) | marine metagenome | isolation source: Sea water from surface | place: Atlantic Ocean:Southern... | reverse complement strand
TTTGGAGGCGATGCCATTCAAATCGAGGTAGTTGGCGATTACTTTGACGACTGTCTAAAAGCTGCAAAAGATTTTTGTAAAAAAAACGATGGACATTTTTTATCACCTTTCGATGACTCAGATGTTATTGAAGGCCAAGCGTCAGTTGCTGTCGAAATAGAAGCACAACTTGGTTTTTGTCCTGATCATATTGTTATGCCTGTAGGCGGTGGAGGACTTTCAGCGGGCGTCTTAAACTATTTCAAAAATAGCGTGCAATATTCTTTGATTGAACCTTTAGGAGGGGCATCCCTGTGGGCTGCATTAATTGCTGGTAGGCCTGTGCCTCTAGATAAAGTTGACACATTTGCAGATGGTGCTGCTGTTGGCCAAATTGGCGATAAGCCATTCAAAACACTGAAATCAATTGGTTTAGCTAACGTTTTAAGAGCGCCTGAAGACAGAGTTTGTATTACAATGTTAGAAATGCTCAATGTCGAGGGAATTGTTCTTGAGCCAGCCGGGGCATTGTCTATAGATGCTTTGCAGGATTTAGGACATTCAATAAGTGGTAGATCAGTAGTTTGCATAACCACCGGTGGAAATTTTGATTTTGAGCGTTTGCCTGAGGTAAAAGAAAGATCACAGCGGTTCAAAGGAGTAAAAAAATATTTAATCCTTAGAATGCCGCAACGCCCTGGCGCTCTAAAAGAATTTCTTAATTTTTTGGGACCAGATGATGATATTACTAGATTTGAGTATTTGAAAAAATCTGCACGTAACTTTGGGTCAATTCTGATTGGTATAGAAACTAAAGATCCAAATCATTTCGATGATTTTTTTGACAAACTGTCAAACGCAGGCATAACGTTCTCAGACATTACAAATGACGAAACACTAGCTCAATTTGTGATTTAATGAAATTTGAAAATCAAACAATTTTAATTACTGGTGGAGCCCAAGGTATAGGCTTTGCATTATCTAAAAAGTTTTCCGTTATGGGCGCTAATGTTGTAATTGCCGACATACATAAAGACACCCCAAATATAGCCAAAAACTTTGGTGGCTTTGGATATATTTGTGATGTAACCCGAGAAGAAGAACTCAATAATTTTATAACTTTTGCCGAAGACAGGCTTGGAGGAGTTCATTGTTTCATTTCAAATGCAGGAACGATTTTTGTTGACCCCGATCACGTTGCATCTGCTTCAAACAAAACTTGGGAGTTAAGCTGGAAATTACACGTAATGTCACATGTTTATGCTGCTAGGCGATTGTTACCAGGAATGTTGGACCGTAAATACGGTTACCTCGTAAATACAGCTTCGGCCGCTGGCCTCCTTTATCAAATAGGCGATGCCCCGTATAGCGTCAGTAAAGCTGCAGCAATAAGTTTTTCGGAAGGGATAGCGATATCACATGGAGACGACGGCATAAGGTCTTCGGTTATATGTCCACAATACGTTGCCAGTAATTTATTGGGGTTTAGTGATCCTAAAGACGCTGAAAAAATCGAAGGGTTATTATCGCCCGAGCTAGTTGCTGAAAAAGTTTATGAAGCGATGTGTCGCGAAGAATTTTTAATCTTACCTCATTCAAAAGTCCAAAAGTATTTAACTAATAAAGTGTCAGATTACGATCGCTGGATCGATGGCATGCAAAAACTAAAAAAGAAGTCTATTACAAAACGAGGCTCAGCAAAACCTTTAGACATACTTCATTTGGTTTAAATTTTTTTGAGATGAGTTTCTAAAAAATGTAGATCTCCACCATGTAACAACCGGAGTGCCAAATGCGCATGCATAATGTGAGCTGAATGACCTTTTTCTAATATGTTACTTTTCTTAAGCGAAGGAATAGCGTGGTAGATTTTGCAAACTTTTTCAGCATACATCTTATACTCCGGCATGTAAACGAAGCGCTTATATACACCTAGAAACCGAGGATTTGAGATTAGCCACCCTGTTTCTTCTAAAACCTCACGGTGCAAGGCTTGGATAGAGTTTTCTCCTTGATCTATTCCACCACCAGGCAATTGAAACTCAAAATCTGGTTCCTCTTGGTAGGTTAATAAAATCTGATCACCTCGAGTTAAAATTGCGTAAACGCCTGGCCTTCTAGTATATTTTTTTTCCAAATCAGGAACATTTCCAAAACGCCGCATATTAATTTCTCACTCAAGTTATCTTGTAGCCACTATACAGACAGGATATGCGTGTCGCTAGTGAAATTAAAAAGAGCATATTATGAACTCGTCAGCTAGAATTTGGAATGATACGGTCCTTCCATTTCAACTCGATAGATCCGACATAAGAGGAAGGGTTGCAAGATTGGACGGAGTTCTTGAGGGCGTACTTAAGCAACATAACTATCCCAGTGTCGTGGAAGCATTAGTGGCAGAAATGGCACTTTTAACGGCAATAATTGGCGAAAGTATTAAGCTTAGATGGAAACTATCCTTGCAAATTCAATCCAAAGGTGCAGTCAGGATGATTGCAACAGATTACTATGGACCATCTAAAAAGGGGGAGCCTGCAAAAATAAGGGCCTATGCAAGTTATGACGAAAAGCGTTTAAATAAGAAACCCTATTTTGAGCAACTCGGTCAAGGTTACTTTGCAATCCTGATTGATCAAGGCGAAGGTATGAAGCCTTATAAAGGGATTACTCCACTCTCAGGGGGATCATTGGCTTCTTGTGCTGAAGCGTATTTTGCCCAGTCCGAACAACTTCCAACGCGATTTAAGCTTAGTTTCGGAAAATCAACAGAAGCAGATCGCAAGGAACACTGGCTTGCTGGTGGCATAATGATTCAACACATGCCTAAGTCGTCAATCGAAGTATCAGGTGAGGGCGGGTCGGGAGAAGACGGGCTCATGGTTGCATCGGATTTATTGACCGGCAATGACCATGATGATTGGAATCGTGTAAATATATTACTGGATACAGTTGAAGAGATTGAGCTCACAGGCCCCGTTGTAGAACCAAAAAACCTGCTTATTAGATTATTTCACGAAGAAGTCCCAAGAGCTTTTGAACCACAAAGCGTAGAATTTGGTTGTACCTGCAGCGAAGAACGCGTTCGCCAGTCGTTATCTATTTATTCAGCTAAAGATATTGAGAAAATGACCACTCCAGAAGGAACCGTCACCGCTGATTGTCAATTTTGTGGAGCCCATTATGATTTAAGCCCAGAGACGGTAGGATTTCAGGCAAACAAAAATGGAAAGTCATAAAAAAAATTTAATAAATAATATTAAGTCTAATCTTTCAAAATATGGATCTTGCTCCTCAGATTTTGATCTAAACCCAGATATGGCTTTTAATCCAAACTCAAACTTTCTTGAAGCTAGTGTATTAATTCCAGTTTTAACTTTTAAAAAAAATCTTGAGATTTTGTTAACTAAAAGATCGATTAACCTTAAAAACCATCCAGGACAAATAGCGTTTCCAGGAGGTAAGAAAGAAAATTTCGATATTAGCCCGATAGAAACTGCTCTCAGAGAAACCGAAGAAGAGGTTGGCCTAAGCCGACATCTAGTTGAGATAATTGCATCTCTTCCAACACATAAAACCGCAACGGGATTTATAATAAAACCTTACATCGGTATAATTAGCCAACCTTTCGAAGAAACATTACGTTGTGGTGAGGTTGATGAGATTTTTACTGTACCTTTCGATCATATTTTAAATGGAGAAAATTTTTCCATCCAAACACGAAAATGGTACGGTACGCAAAGAAAATACTATGTAATCCCATATGGCCCTTTTTACGTCTGGGGTGCAACTGCTAGAATATTATTGAATTTATCACAGGCATTAAGCCGATGAAAATATCTGCTGATTGGCTAAATAATCCATCAACTAGATCAGTTATGAAAAGATTGGTTTCCAGAGGATATCAAGCATACTTTGTTGGTGGCTGCGTTAGGAATGCTCTCTTAAATATTGAGTCCAAAGATATTGATATTGCTACAAGTGCTCATCCAAAAAAAGTTTTGGAAATTATGGAAAACGCGGAGCTAAAAGCTTTACCCACAGGAATTGAACATGGGACTGTTACAGTAGTGGCTAATAAAAGAAACTACGAAATTACCACCCTTAGAGAAGACATTGAAACAGATGGGCGAAGAGCTAAGGTAAAATTTACTAAATCTATTTTAGAGGATGCTAAAAGACGTGATTTCAGCATTAACGCAATATATTCTGAACAGGACGGAACAATTTTAGACCCACTAAATGGGATCGATGATATACTTGGAAAACGAATAAAGTTCATAGGAGATCCCTATGCACGAATAAAAGAAGACTATTTACGTATATTAAGGTTTTTTCGCTTTCTAGCATTATTTGGTAAAGAAGATGAAAACCATGCAATCGAAATTACTGCATTAAATAATTTAAGGAATGGATTGGACACAGTATCAGCTGAAAGAAAAAGTGATGAAATTTTTAAACTATTTGCTGCGCCTAATCTAAAATATTCAATTTTTTTAATGGAGAAGGCGAACATTAGTTCAAAAATTTTTGACGCCTTCGATTATAACAGCCTTACCAATCTAAAAAAGCTCGAAGACAGACTTGAAGTTGCCCCTTGCGCGATAAGGCGTTTAGCCGCATATACAAGTGATAATTTAAAATTAAACCTAAGATTTTCAAACAAACTTGCAAAAACTCACAAAGTTTTGAGAGAAGAGGCAACTAGTCAAAAAGACGCTGCTGAGCTTTCTTATCGGTATAACGAGAAACTGGCTTTAGATATTATACTGGTGAGGTCGAGCTTGTACGGCACAGAACCCAGTGGGGACATTTTTAGTAGAATAAAAGTGGGATCTGTTGCTAAATTTCCAATTAAATCTGATGACTTAGCAGAATATTTTTCCGGTCCAAAATTAGGCGAAATGCTCGCATATTTAGAGCAAAAATGGATTGATTCAGATATTACACTAAGAAAAGATCAGTTGTTGGTCACCATCAGATAATCAAAAGAATAATTCGCCATTTAGGAAACGAAAGATACAAAAAAAATGTTCCGTTTTTTTGAAAATTTAGTAGATCCGTTTTCAAAATACCAAGAACTAGATAATCCTCCAAAAACCGTTCGCTCATTTTTAATGAGTTATACAAAACCTTTTCTAGGTATATTTATTATGACTGGCGTGGTAGCCATCTTAGCGGCCGCGAGCGAAATTTACCTTATTTATTTATTAGGCTGGATAATCGATATTGTAAGCGGTGATCCAAAAGATGTTTTCGCTAAAAATTCGAATAATTTTATTTGGGCGATAGCTTTTATACTTATTTTTCGTCCACTTATTTATGCCATAGATGTGTTGTTAATTAACAATACTTTAATGGTTAATGTCGCCACACTTTTTAGATGGCGTGGGCATAAACATGTTTTACGACAGTCAATTGGCTGGTTTGAGAATGATTTTGCAGGCAGGATTGCTAATAGAGTAATGCAAACACCTAGATCTGCAGGAGAAGTAGTATTCCAAGTATTTGATGCTCTGGGATACTCACTTGCCTATATTTTCGGCGGCTTGTTATTATTGAATAGTGTTGATTTTCGACTAATGTTGCCCATGGCAATTTGGTTTTTGTTATACCTGGTTTTAATCTCCTGGGTTATTAGAAATATCAGTCCAGCCTCTAAAGCATCTTCAGACGCACGATCGAGTTTAAATGGCCAAATCGTGGACACCTATACGAACATTCATTCGGTTAAATTATTCGCGCATCAAAACCAAGAGTTAAACAGCGCCAAATCAGCTATTGAGAAAACACGTCAAACGTTTGCCCGTGAGATGCGACTTTATACTATCATGGACTTTGGCCTGAATATTCTAAACGGTTTATTAACAACTAGTTTGATAGGAATGTCACTTTACCTCTGGTATATTGGAGAAGCTACCGCCGGCACAATAGCTGCTTCATCAGCTCTGGCAATTCGATTAAATGCCATGACAGGTTGGATAATGTGGGCAATATCTTCGTTTTTTAGAGAACTTGGCGTCATACAAGAGGGTATGGATACTTTGGCTGATCCAATCAAACTTAAGGATCAAGAAAATGCAGAAAATCTGGAAGTTACAAAGGCTAGAATTAAAGTAAAAAATTTAAGTCATCACTATGGGCTTAAAAAGGGCGGTTTGAATAAGTTAAGTGTGACTTTTAAAGAAAATGAGAAAGTTGGATTAGTTGGTAGGTCAGGCGCCGGAAAATCTACCTTGTTAAAATTAATTCTTCGCTTTTATGATGTTGAGGCTGGTGCGATCTGTATCGACGGCCAAGATATTTCAAAAATAACACAGGTGAGTTTGCACAAGAATATTGGTGTTGTTCAGCAAGATAGTAGCCTCCTACACAGGTCCATTCGTGAAAACATTTGCTACGGAAAATCAGATGCAACCGAAAAAGAAATCATTGCAGCAGCAAAGAAGGCTCATGCCCATGATTTCATTTTAAATCTGCAAGATGAAAGTGGAAGAAAAGGATACGATGCCCACGTTGGAGAACGCGGAATTAAACTGTCAGGAGGACAACGCCAGAGAATAACTTTAGCACGAGTAATTTTGAAAAATGCACCCATTTTGCTTTTAGACGAAGCTACGAGTGCGCTAGACAGCGAAATTGAAAATCAAATTCAAGATACTTTAAAAAATATGATGAAAGGGAAGACAGTAATTGCAATCGCACATAGATTATCGACGATTGCTCAGATGGACCGAATACTTGTCCTAGATAATGGTAAAATAATAGAGGATGGAGATCATCAGTCCCTTTTGTCAAAAGGCGGATTATACTATGAGCTTTGGCACCACCAATCTGGTGGGTTTTTGAAATCTGAGTAACTAAAGACTTCAAGCAAAACTAGGAAAATTTTATAAATTTTATCAAGAATTTTGTTGCTGAAAATTCAATACATAAGGTAATAAGATGAAAAAAGAGCAGTCATAGTACAAAATGAACATAAAATTATTTCTAATTACGGTCATCTTTACTTTTTTAAGTGCCATATCTTCTTGGGCGAATAATACTTCAACAATCGACCAACCAATCACTTCAATTGTAGTCAAGAAATCAGATCGAAAAATGTATCTTTTTAGTGGTGAAAAAGTACTGCGCCGTTATCGTATAGGACTGGGGTTTTCACCCAAGGGCGATAAGAAATTTGAAGGGGATGGCAAAACACCAGAAGGTAAATATTACATAAACCGTAAGAACCCGAACAGTCAGTATTATCTGTCTTTAGGAATTTCTTATCCCAACGAAACCGATATAAGAGAAGCCGCAAAGCTAGGGAAATCACCTGGAGGTGACATTTTCATTCATGGCCGGGATAAGTCACCAAAATGGTGGAAGCGCGATTGGACGTTCGGTTGTATAGCGATACGAAATCATGAAATGGACGAAATTTATCGTGCCGTAGATATTGGTACACCTATTTTTATTCTCCCATAAATATTTAAGTTTGTCCGCCTAAAACTAGTGTCCACCAAATTTTTCCACTAGGCTCTTGGTACCAAGAGAAACCTAAATCAAGCGCGTTTGGATCTAGAATTACTGCTCTAGTATTTTTATTTTCCATCCATGCAGAAAGTGTATCCAGTTCGTTCTCAAATGTTTCAGAAATTACCTCGCCCCGAAACTTTCCAGAATAGTTTAAACGCCGAGCTCTATCCAAAGGCGACGATCCGTCTGAACCAAAGTGCCAAGGGCGGTTTTGAATAGACATATCACGGGAATGTGTGGCTGCTGCCGCATTTAGCTGCGAGTTTAACTGCAGACTAGGCAAAGATCGGCTAGACCGTAAAACATTAACAGCATCTAGCATGCGGAATTGTATTTGGGCTGTTGTTTGAGCTCTCATATCATAGATTTTAGGGACTGGTTTACCATCTGACGCCATTTGTATTTCTTGAGGAGCACAGCCTGCTAAGATGACTGAAATTAAAATTGAAATAAGAATCTTTAGCATTATCTCCAAACCCATACTTTTTTATGTCAGCAAAGTAGCCTAATATTTCCAATTGAGCCTACAACGTTCTTGCATTAAAATATACAGAACACAATTAAGGTTTTGTTATGTTTAAAATTAATCGTCGTAATTTTTTGAGAGTTTCGGGTGCCTCTTTATGTACCCCAACCCTAGCTATATCAAATGTCAACCAAGACAACACAACAGAAATAGAAAAAGAAATCTCGGAAAATATAAGACACAACGTGTCTAGTTTTAGAGCTTTAAATTGGAAACCATACTTTAAGACTCTGCGAAAAGGGGCAATTTTGGTCGACATTTCTTCCAGAGCATTACATTTTTGGTCATCGGATGAACAAACTTACCGTTTGTTTCCATCTTCAGTTCCCATGTCTGATGATTTGATAAAAACCGGTAGAACAAAAGTTACCAGAAAGGTTGAAGGCCCTAGCTGGAGACCAACACCGGCTATGAAAATTAGGAATCCAGAGTGGCCAGATTTTATAGAGCCGGGCCCCGAAAATCCCTTAGGTACGCACGCTCTATATCTAAGTTGGACGTACTTCCGAATTCATGGAACTCACGATACGCGAAAAATAGGACGCCGGTCATCGAATGGATGTATTGGCCTTTATAATGAACATATTGCAGAATTATTCGCCATGACGGAAGTTGGTACGCAAGTTCTAGTTATCTAAAACTGCTAAATTTGGCCAAAAAAATTATAAAATCAATTCTACGTTTTTTCCGCTCTAAGAAGATGGACAAATGGAAATTAGCCCAGATAAACCAACAGAAATTGAAATTTATTCAGCCTCTGTTTTGTACGGAAAAGAAAGAGTTTTAGAAAACATAAGTCTATCCATTAGGGAAAAAAGGGTCGGATTTATTGGGCGTAACGGCTCTGGTAAAACTACTCTTTTGCGCATTTTGGCCGGGTTACAGGAACTTAAAAATGGAAAGGTTTTAATAGATGGAACCGAAGTGGCAAAAGAAAGAAAAGCCGCCATTAAAAAAGTAGGTATAATTTTTCAAAACCCCGATCATCAAATTATTTTCCCAACTGTTGGCGAGGAGCTTCGGTTTGGCCTTACTCAACTAGGTCTAAACAGGAATGACGCTGATTTAAAGGTTATCGCATGTTTGAAAAAATATGACAAAATTGACTGGTTTGAACGATCCATTTCTACTTTGTCGCAAGGCCAAAAGCACTTGGTATGCCTACTTTCGGTATTGCTGATGAAACCTAGGGTTTTGCTTTTGGATGAGCCCTTTACTGGAATAGACATACCTACAAAGCTAAAACTGGAACAATACTTAAGTTCTCTAAAGCAAACGATCATTCACGTCTCCCATGTTCCTGAAACATTTGAGAACTATCAAAGATTAATCTGGATAGATAAAGGTATTGTTCAGGCTGATGGCATTCCAACAAGTATCATAAAAAAGTATAGAGACGCCATGGATAATTACGTTGAAAAGAATGTTTGATGTTTACTAGCGTTTCTCCACATAGCACCAAATTAGATAAAGTTTCTGTTCAGAAAAAGATTGTTCTCAGTTGCTTTGCAGCAGCAATTTTATTTTTTATAAAAAATCCACTCTTTATGCTCAGTATATTCTTAGTGCTCCTGCTAATCTATTTTTTAGTAGGTGGGCTAAAATTTTTAGGTTCAGGGTTGTATCACCTAAAAATTACTATTCCCTTTGTTTTTATTTTGGCTATTTGGCATCTTTATATAGACAACTTAGATAATGGTGTGACCCTTATTTTTCGCCTTATTTCAGCGTTCTTAATCGCAAACCTTTTTTTATTAACCAGCAAAATTCATGATATAATTTTAGCAGTTCAGAAATACTCATTTTATCTTAAGATTTTTAGAATAAATCCCCATGCCGTATCTATAACAATAGGCTTGTTTATTAGGTCAATTCCAATATTGAACCAAAGGGCTAAAAATTTAATGCTTGCGCAATCGGCCAGATCAACTAAACGAAGTTTTTGGAGGATTTCAATACCTCTTGCACTGTCGATTTTAGATGATGCCGATCACGTATCAGAAGCTCTTCGTGCTAGGGGCGGAATAAAGAAGCGAGAAAATTGATGGAAAAAACAAGTGTTCTGGTAGCTTTATTTGCAGCTCTTATTGCCATACTTGGTTTGGTTCCTGCTTTTCCATTAGCTTCTGGAGTTCCAATAACCGCGCAAAGTTTGGGCGTTATGCTGTGTGGCACAATTTTAGGTTCTAAAAAAGGTGGTTTGGCAGCATTATTTTTTGTTGTTTTGACGTTAGTGGGTTTACCCTTATTAGCTGGTGGAAGAGGAGGGATAGGCCTCCTCGCAGGAGCATCTGCAGGTTTTATAGTTGGCTTTCCTGTGGCAGCCTACATTACTGGTTGGCTTATGGAGAAGACAAAATCTGTAAATATCCTAATTTCTGTCTCTGTATCCTCCATAGTGGGAGGAATAGTCGCTCTCTACATTCCTGGGCTTGTTGGCATGATGATTAATGCTGGAATGTCTCTGAATGCTGCACTTGTTGCTATTTCGATCTATTTACCTGGTGATATTTTAAAGGTGATACTGGCAACTTTAGTTACTAGTGCTATTTTCAAAGCGCGGC
>ENA-OSEY01002992-OSEY01002992.1-marine-metagenome-genome-assembly--contig:-NODE-2992-length-10591-cov-4.078657_pt1 | contig 10591 bp, 9 predicted proteins | sample MGYA00248465_ERZ534230 | MGnify/ENA primary metagenome ERZ534230 (study PRJEB26409, sample SAMN06344110) | marine metagenome | isolation source: Sea water from surface | place: Atlantic Ocean:Southern... | reverse complement strand
GGATACAGCGAATTTGCGTACAGCGATACAGGCGGATTTGGAAGTACCTGACAGCGGGATTATCAATCAAGCGTCTATTAAAAGTATGTCACTAGAAGTTTTTGAAAGAACTTTTGCTGTTACTGCCGCACTGAATATACTTACGCTTGGGGTTGCTGGGTTTGCTATGCTGATGAGCCTGTTGACCCTTGCGGGTATGCGAACACCTCAGCTTGCACCCGTTTGGGCCTTGGGACTGACGCGCACTCGGCTTGGGGTCTTGGAATTAGCCCGTGCTTTAGGGTTGAGTTTCATCGTATTTATATGTGCAGTACCCCTCGGTCTAGCGTTGGCCTGGGCACTTTTAAACTTTGTAAATGTTGAAGCCTTTGGATGGCAGTTGCCGATGTTTTTCTTTCCTGCTGACTACGCATTTTTAGGTGGTTTGGCGATATTGGCAACACTGATAGCGGCCGCCTGGCCTGCAATGCAAATGGTTCGTAAACCTCCTGCGGCTCTACTTAAAGTGTTCTCAAATGAACGGTAGAGTATTTCTTATTGCTTGCTTTTTGCCCGTTATCGCCTGGGCGCAGAGTTTTGGTGGTCTGGGTTCAAAAGCTGCCGATGAGTTTGCAACGCCTCAGCGAAATTTCGTGTTTGATTTTCCAACTGACCACGGTCCTCATCCAGATTACCGGATCGAGTGGTGGTATCTTACTGCAAATTTAGAAGATCCAGCAGGAGTGCAATATGGATTGCAGTGGACATTATTTCGAACCGCTGTTGCACCCGGAGAAGAAGAAGGTTGGGGATCTCCTCAAGTTTGGTTTGCTCATGCAGCGGTGACTACGCCTGAGGCACATTTTTCGACTGAACGCTTTGCACGCGGTGGAATAGGTCAAGCAGGTGTCACGGTAGAGCCTTTTCGCGCCTGGATTGATGAATGGAGATTAGAAGGTCCAGACATGAATAGCCTTTCGCTTCAGGCTGCGAGCCCAGATTTTGCTTTTGACATGGACTTGCTTGCAACTGGGCCGTTGGTTTTTCATGGTGAGAATGGCTTTTCTCAAAAATCAGCAGAGGGGCAAGCTAGCTATTACTACTCTCAGCCATTCTACAAGATCTCTGGGACCTTAAATTTACCTGAAGGAGATATACTGGTTACTGGGTCCGCCTGGTTAGACCGCGAGTGGTCTTCACAGCCATTATCCGATGATCAAAAAGGTTGGGACTGGTTTTCACTATCTTTTGAAGATGGAGAGAAGATGATGGGTTTTCAACTAAGACAGTCAGACGGTAGCTACTATACATCTGCTACGTGGATTGACGTTAATGGCGAGACACAAAGCTATCCAGATGGTGCATTCATGGCTGAGCCTCTAGAAGAGACAAGAGTAGCAGGGCGTGATATCCCAATACGTTGGCGGGTACGTCTGCCTGATAGAGATTTAGATGCTGAAGTATTAGCTTTGACGCCAAAGGCTTGGATGGATGTATCTATCCCTTATTGGGAGGGACCAGTGGGCATTTCGGGTAGTCATGCTGGGCGCGGTTATCTCGAAATGACGGGATATCAATAAAATAAGCAGAATTGATAATATTGGTGTTAGGGTTAGTAAATTTGTTTGGCGTAAGGAATAATTTAGAGATAATAGATTTAAATGAGCTCATTGCCTTCTAAAATAGAAAATTACCCAAACCTAATTTTGTTCTTAGATGCGATACCATTACCTGGTGTGATTATTGGGACTGATGAATTTGTCCATTATGCTAACAAAAAAGCGCGAGATTTATTCGGTGATCTAATACAGGATCGGCATTACATTACAGTAATGCGGGATCCTGAGGTTTCTGATGCAATAGAAGCCGTAATTAAAAATTCCGATACAAGGAAAGCTCGATGGGCAACAAGTCTGTCAAGTGTTGACTTGGTTTTTGAAGTACACATAGCGAGTCTAGATTCTAAACATTTACTTGTGACTTTTGAAGACTCAACACAAGTTGAAAGATCAAACCAAATTCGCAGAGATTTTGTGACAAATGTAAGCCACGAGCTTAAAACCCCCTTAACTTCAATCATTGGATTTTTGGAAACTATCCAGACAACAGCAAAAAATGATCAAAAGGCACAAGAAAGGTTTTTGTCTATTATGTCTGATGAGGCAAATAGAATGGACCGACTTGTGAATGACTTGATGTCCTTAAATCAGGTTGAAAGCCAAGAACGCTCTAAGCCAACTACTAAAATTGAATTGACTGAATTAATAAAAGAAACTGTCGAAAAATTCCTCCCGGTTTGTAAAAAAACTAACAACTCAGTTGTTTTTGAGAACTTAAATGAAAATCTTCAAATAGAAGGTGATCTCGACCAACTTCAGCAAGTAATCTCAAATTTGATTGAAAATGCTTTGAAATATGGAGGGACGGAAAAAGAAATTAAAATAAAATTGCACACCCCTTCATTTCAGCCGCTATTACAAAAATATGGTGTCGTACTTGACGTGGCCGATCAAGGTGACGGAATACCAGACGAGTATATACCAAGATTAACAGAGAGATTTTACAGAATAGACAATCATCGATCGAGGCAAGTGGGTGGTACTGGCTTGGGATTGTCAATTGTAAAGCATATAGTCCATCGTCACCGTGGTCGTCTTAGAATTGAAAGTAAGGTTGGCAAAGGGTCGACATTTTCAATTTATTTACCGATTGATTAAGCATCTTCTTGAGCTTCATAAAACTGTTACAATTACGTCATAAATCTGTTGCAGAGCATATCTACTGAGCACTCATAAATTTTGAATTGCTTAATTTAAGGAGATAGCAAATGCCGTTCGTTAAAAAACTCTTATCACTTGCATCAATTTCCGTGCTAAGCGCAACTGCGCTAGTAGCACGTGATCAAGTTCATATTGCTGGTTCTTCGACAGTACTTCCTTATGCTTCGATCGTAGCTGAAGCTTTTGGTGAAAATTTTGACTTTCCTACCCCGATAGTAGAGGGGGGAGGTTCAGGTGCTGGGCGTAAGCGTATGTGTGAAGGCGTAGGGTTAAATACAATTGATATTGCAAACTCTTCCTCTTTAATGAAGCAAGAGCAGTGGGATGCTTGTCAAGCAAGCGTTGGCAAGATCACAGAAGTACGAATTGGTTACGACGGTATTACTTTTTCTGCCCGGCTTGAAAATGAGGGCTTTAGCGATCTGACCCCTGCTCAAATTTATTTGGCACTTTCAGATAAATCAACGGCATCTTCTTGGGCTGATGTTGACCCTGCGCTTCCAGATGTAGCCATTAAAGCATTCATCCCTGGCACAAAACATGGAACACGTGAAGTCTTCGAAAAGAAGGTAATGTTGGCTGGATGTAAAGAGGTTGGTGCTTATCAAAAGTTAATTGATGAAGGTTTGGAAAAGAAGCCTGCTGAAAAAGAGTGCTTTAAAGTTAGGACCGATGGATCTTCAGTAGACATTGATGGTGACTATACAGAAACTTTAGCTTCACTAGATGCAAACCCGGAAGGCATTGGTGTTTTTGGTTTGTCATTTTTGTTGAATAACACGGATAAAATCTATGCAGCGAAAGTTAATGGCGTTGAGCCGTCTACTGAAACTATCGCTTCTGGAGAGTACCCAGTATCAAGGCCACTACAGTTTTATGTGAAAAACTCACATGTTTCTCAAGTTCCTGGAATGAAAGAATATATAGAATTTTTTGTTTCAGATGAGATTGCTGGTCCTGATGGTCCTCTTGCAGAATATGGCTTGGTTTCGGATCCGGAACTTGCAGCGACACAAGCTTTAGTTGAAGCAATAGAATAATTTTTATGAAATCGTGGGGGAGTGCCGTGAGGCGCTCCCCTAATAAACTTGGATAATACTTTATGGCTTTAAATGGTGTCTTTTATTCCCTTATGATTTTAGCTTTTTTAGCTTTTTTTGTAAGTAGATTTTTGACGCTTAAAACCGTAAAAGGCGACATACGCAGACTTCATTCTCGACCTGTTTACTATGGTTTAAATAGTTTATTTCTAACAGGCTTTCCTGCTGTCATTCTGTTAATTTTTTGGTCCTTTGCACAATCGATTTTGATTGATGAAAAAGTCAAACAGCAAATACCTGAAAACTTCATAACTGAGGACGCTCCTCTGAATTTAATTATGAGTGAAGTTGACAGACTTAGTGAAGGCCTTAAGCAACTTGTGGATCAAGGCACCTTGTCTGCTGCCAAGATAAAAAATGAAGATAGTGAGCTTTTTGGCATAGAAGATAAACTAGAAAGTGCAGGCGTATTTCTATCTAGTTCAATTAGTCCTGAGGTTTTAAGCGCCTCAAGAGCTAAGTTTGCTATGGAAGCGTTTGGCAGCTCTATAAGAAATTGGCTTGCTATTTTGGTTTCAGTTTTAGGTTTTTTGTGGAGCCTTAAAAATTCAACAGCAGAGTTTAGAGCTAGAAATCATGTTGAGCGAATAACTTTATTTCTGTTGGGCACGGCTGCTACTCTCGCCATTTTTACTAGCTTAGGCATCGTGCTTTCAATGATATTTGAGGCTCTGCGTTTTTTTGGAATGCATCCTTGGACTGACTTCTTTTTTGGATCAACTTGGGCTCCCTCTTTTAGTGCAGGAAGTGAGTTATCCATTTTACCTTTACTATGGGGCACACTTTATATTTCTTTTGTAGCTTTGTTAGTTTCAGTTCCGATCGGACTGTATTCTGCGATTTACTTATCTGAATACGCTTCAAAACCTATTCGAGCAATTGCAAAACCGTTACTCGAAATTCTGGCGGGTATCCCAACTATCGTTTATGGCCTCTTTGCTCTGACAACATTTGGACCTTTGCTCCGTTATTTTTTTGGAGATGGTGGTTTTTTGGGAGTAGAATGGATGTCTGACTCTCGATCAGTAATAACTGCAGGGGTCGTAATGGGAATGATGCTTATTCCTTTTGTTTCATCACTCTCGGATGATATTATAAACGCCGTACCACAATCCCTAAGAGATGGTTCATATGGCTTAGGAGCAACTCAGTCTGAAACTGTTAGAAAGGTAATTTTGCCAGCAGCCCTGCCAGGTATTATCGGTGCTATATTGCTAGCAGCTTCCAGAGCTATTGGTGAAACAATGATTGTTGTTTTGGGCGCTGGAGCAGTCGCAAAGTTTGCCGGAAATCCGCTAGAAGCGCTTACAACAATTACTACCCGCATAGTAAGTCAGCTGACTGGAGACTTAGAATTTGATAGTCCAGAAACACTAGTGGCGTTTGCTCTTGGTTTAACACTTTTCACAATTACTTTAGGTCTAAATGTTTTGGCTTTGTATATTGTTAGAAAATACCGGGAGCAGTATGAATGACAGAAACTTCCCATACAAACTCTTTATTTAATGTCTCCGATAAAACTAAGAACAGAAATGCTGCTGAAAGGCGTTTCAGGATATACGGTATTTTAGCGATATCGATTGGATTACTTATGCTACTCGTATTGGCTAGCACGATAATTTTGCGTGGTACGAGTGCTTTCCAGCAGACTTTTATTACTTTGGACGTCGATTTGCTTGAATCTAAGCTCGATAAAAAAGGCAACCGGAATGTTGATGACATTAAGAAAGTTTCGACTTTTGGTTACAGTCCAATTTTATTAAATGCGATGAAAAAAGTATTGGAAAAACATGAAATAAGGACGTCACTGAAAAAGAAGGCTTTGGGTGGAATTATATCCAAAAGTGCTCCCTCTCAAATTCGTGATTTTGTACTGGAGGATGTGAACAGAATAGGCCAAACAGTAGAATTTAAATTTCTAGTTAATGGTTGGATCGATGGATATATTAAGGGACGTTACTCTAGAGAAAGTGTTGCAAATAGTAAATTTGCCAGTGCGGAGCAGTTTGATCTGATAGATCAGCTTTTGGAAGTGGGCGTCGTCGAGAAAAAATTCAATTTTGATTTCATTTTTGGAGCAGATGCATCTGACCAAAGACCTGAAGCAGCGGGTATTGGAGTAGCAATGGTGGGCTCTTTTTATTTGATGCTAGTGGTTTTAGTTCTCTCTCTTCCACTTGGTGTAGCTGCATCGATTTACTTAGAAGAATTTGCTAAGCAAAATATTTTTACTGATGTAATTGAAGTGACAATTTCAAATTTAGCTGCTGTCCCTTCAATTGTGTTTGGAATATTAGGGCTTGCCGTATTTATCAATTATATGCATTTGCCTCAGTCAACGCCAATCGTTGGTGGGCTTGTTCTTACCTTGATGACGCTTCCTACCATAATCATCTCTACCAGGGCATCTTTGAAATCTGTACCACCAAGTATCAGAGATGCTGCGCTTGGTTTGGGTGCATCAAAAATGCAAACCGTCTTTCATCATGTATTGCCTTTGGCTGCGCCCGGAATTTTAACAGGCACAATTATTGGCATGGCTCAAGCACTTGGTGAGAGTGCTCCGTTGCTATTGATCGGTATGATAGGTTATGTAGCTACCAATATGCCGACTACAATTTCTGAAGGCTTGCTTTCCCCTAACTCGGCAATGCCAGCACAGATCTACGAGTGGGCAAAACGTGCCGATCCTGCATTCATAGAGCGTGCTTGGGGAGGAATAATCATACTACTTATTTTTCTTCTTACAATGAATACAATGGCAGTGATATTACGTCGTAGATTCGAAAGACGGTGGTAATAGCTATGAAAGACCAAACGTATTTGGATAGGGAGAGTAATTTGACACCAGGTATATCCAAAATTAGTGCTAAAAACGTCAATGTTTATTATGACGATGTTCAAGCACTAAAAGATGTCTCCGTTGAGATTGGAAAAAATGCTGTAACTTCATTTATTGGTCCGTCTGGATGCGGTAAATCAACTTTTCTACGATGCCTAAACCGAATGAATGATACAATAGATATTTGTAAGGTTACGGGGCAAATTCTTTTGGAAGGTGAAGATATATATGATCCAAAAATCGACCCTGTTCAGTTACGTGCAAAAGTTGGCATGGTTTTTCAAAAGCCAAATCCATTTCCTAAATCCGTATATGACAATATTGCATATGGACCAAAAATACACGGGCTTGCCAACACAAAATCAGATCTTGATGAAATCGTTGAAAAATCTCTTCAAAGAGCTGCAATCTGGGATGAGGTTAAGGATCGTCTATCATCGCCAGCTACTGGTTTATCTGGGGGGCAGCAACAACGGATATGTATAGCTAGGGCCATTGCGACTTCCCCTGATATTTTGCTTATGGATGAGCCTTGTTCCGCTTTGGACCCAATTGCTACTGCGCAGGTCGAAGAGTTAATCGATGAATTGCGTGAAAACTTTTGCGTTGTCATTGTTACGCACTCAATGCAACAGGCTGCTAGAGTAAGTCAAAAAACGGCTTTCTTTCACCTTGGAAGCTTAGTTGAATTTGGAGATACGGAAAAAATATTTACTAATCCAAATGACCCCAGAACCGAAAGCTATATTACTGGACGGATAGGATAGGAGACTGAGTTGTCAAATAATCAACATATCAGATCCTCATTTGATCGCGCGTTAGAAAGCTTGCAAGCTAACATGTTAAAAATGGGTGGTCTCGTAGAAGTAAACATTATGGATGCGGCAAAGGCTCTAGAAGACCGAGACCTCGAATTGGCAGAAAAGGTTCGAGGCAGAGATAAACAAATTGATGATTTAGAGGAAGTTATCAATGATGGAATTGCCCGCTTTATAGCTTTAGAGTCTCCAGCTGCTACAGATCTTCGGTTACTATTATCAATTTTGAAAGTTTCAAATAATCTTGAGCGTATAGGTGACCATGCAAAAAATACAGCCAAGCGAACCAATGTTCTTCTTCAATTAAAGAATATAGAAAATTCACATACTTCTTTACGTAGGCTTTCTAAAGATGTGCAGTTAATGCTTAAAGATGCACTGGATGCATACATTAACAGAGACGCAGAATTAGCGATGGACGTCATTGCTAGGGATACCGATGTTGATGAGCTGTACACTGGGCTCTTTAGAGAGTTTCTAACCTATATGATGGAAGATCCCCGAAATATTACTGCCTGCATGCATCTGCATTTTATTGCAAAAAATATTGAGCGAATGGGTGATCACGTTACTTCGATAGCTGAACAAGTTGTTTTCGTTGTTACGGGTGAAATGCCTAAAGAGAAAAGAGATAAAGCAGACAACACTTCTACGGATGTAAGTTTGTCCACGGAGCTTTAAGATGCAACGTCCAACTATACTTGTTGTAGATGATGAGGCGGCACAGCGAGAGGTGGTTGCGTACAATCTAGAGTCTTCTGGTTACAAAGTTATATGTGCAGATAATGGTGAAGATGCCCTTTTGATTACATACGAAGAGCAGCCAGACCTGATAGTACTTGATTGGATGATGCCAAAGCTTTCTGGCATAGAAGTTTGTCGTCAGTTAAGGGTAAAGAAAGAAACTAAAAATATCCCAATAATTTTGTTATCAGCTCGTTCGGAAGATATAGATAAAGTTAGAGGTCTAGAAGTTGGTGCTGATGATTATGTTGCGAAGCCATATTCTGTAGTGGAACTGATGGCTCGCATTCATGCTCAATTAAGAAGATCAAATGCCTCAATGGTGGGAGAGAAACTCTCATTTTCTGATATAGAATTAGATTCTGAAAGCCATAAAGTTTTTAGAGATGGCAGCGAGATTAAGCTTGGACCAACAGAGTATCGATTATTAAGTTTCCTAATGGAAAAACCTGGTCGAGTTCGAACCCGGGATCAACTTTTGGATCGTGTTTGGGGTCGTGACATTTATGTTGATAGCAGGACAGTAGATGTACATGTTGGCAGACTTCGTAAAGCTTTAACTCAATATGGTGGTTCTGATCCAATACGTACCGTTCGTGGAGCGGGATACTCGCTTGGTTAATTAACAATTACATAGCCCCTTGTTTACTCAAACTTCTAGTCGCTCTATAGTCTGTTTTGTGAATTACAACGGCGGAGTTAATTATGTCGCAAACGCGGACAGAGACTGATAGTTTTGGCCCTTTAGAGGTACCTTCCGAAAAATACTGGGGGGCACAAACTCAGAGATCTATTATAAATTTTCCCATAGGGTGGGAAAAGCAGCCAGTGGCTATTATTCGTGCGTTGGGTGTTATCAAACAGGCTTGTGCCGAAGCAAATAAAGCTGCTGGTAATTTGGATGAAAAAATTGCTGATGCTATTATCAAAGCAGCAGCCGAAGTTGTTGAAGGTCAATTTGACGATAATTTTCCTCTCGTAGTTTGGCAAACTGGTTCTGGTACTCAGTCAAACATGAACGCTAATGAGGTAATTGCAAACCGCGCTATAGAAATACTTGGAGGCACTATTGGCTCGAAAGATCCAGTTCATCCAAATGACCATTGCAATATGGCTCAATCTTCAAATGATACCTTCCCCACTGCCATGCATATTGCGACAGCAATGACTTCCAGTGATGTGCTTATACCTGGACTAGAAAAGCTAGAGAAAGCTTTGCGAAGCAAGATAGAAGAATTTGATGGTATTATCAAAATTGGACGAACTCATACGCAGGACGCAACACCGATTAGGCTTTCTCAGGAATTCTCAGGCTATGCTCATCAAGTGCATATGGGTATCAGGCGTATAAAAAAATCACTTGAGGATATATATGAACTGGCGCAAGGCGGCACTGCTGTTGGAACTGGGCTTAATACTTTTGAGGGGTGGGACACCACAGTTGCAAAAAATATCTCAAGGATAACAGGGTTACCTTTCGTAACCGCGCCAAATAAATTTGAAGCCTTGGCAGCTCACGATGCAATGGTTGAAATTTCTGGTAGTCTCAAAACCGTAGCGGCCAGTTTATTTAAGATTGCAAATGACATTCGGCTTTTGGGCTCTGGGCCACGTTGCGGATTGGGAGAGTTAATCCTACCCGAAAATGAACCTGGAAGCTCAATCATGCCTGGTAAGGTAAATCCAACCCAGTGTGAATCTATGACGCAAGTTTGTGCTCACGTGATTGGAAATGATACAGCGGTTGGCTTCGCAGGTAGCCAGGGCCATTTTGAGCTCAATGTTTATAAGCCAATGATCGCCTATAATGTCTTACAGTCTATACAGCTTTTGGGCGACGCCTGTTCGGCTTTTACGGATAACTTAGTCGATGGTTTAAAAGCCGATGATACCCGTATTGATAAGTTGATGCGAGAAAGCCTAATGCTTGTTACTGCGCTTGCGCCAAAAATAGGGTATGATAATGCCACAAAAGTCGCAAAAACAGCGCATAAGAATGGCACAACCCTTAAAGAGGAGGCCATCTCCTTGGGTTTTGTGGATGAAAAGACTTTTGATGAAGTGGTCCGACCTGAGAATATGGTTGGCCCAAAATCCTAATCAAAGGGTAGCTGACCTACTTGCATGCTTTTTCAATAGACTAAGCTTTGGGGTAAAGCCTGCTCCTGATCCCGTTGGAGCACTAATTTTTCCGGGTCCACTATGCACAATTTCGGGCTCAGAGAAATCTTCTGTATAGAACCTATTGCTAGGGAAAATATCACAAGGATAAGCCATGCTTCCCTTTGTAGCCAAAGCGATGGAAGGAGCTTGGCCGGTGGCAGACTC
>ENA-OSEY01002991-OSEY01002991.1-marine-metagenome-genome-assembly--contig:-NODE-2991-length-10593-cov-3.785470_pt1 | contig 10593 bp, 10 predicted proteins | sample MGYA00248465_ERZ534230 | MGnify/ENA primary metagenome ERZ534230 (study PRJEB26409, sample SAMN06344110) | marine metagenome | isolation source: Sea water from surface | place: Atlantic Ocean:Southern... | reverse complement strand
TTACAACGAGGAGCAATTTGAATATCAGATAGATAGGATAAGGATATGAATGAAACTACTACAAAAGTAATAAAATTGTCAAATGGTGAGGACATTGTTTGTACTTGTATGGAAAGTCATAATACAGACAAAAACTCTAATAAACTTTTTATTATATCTCCGCTTAAAATGGAAATAAGAAATAAAGTCACTAAAAAAGGTGTTGTAGAAGCTCTCACTTTATCTAGATGGTTACAACCATTTACACAAGAAAATGATTTTGAGATAGAAAAAAGTAATATAGTAACAATGTCAGACGCATCTTATGCATTACAAAACTATTATAAGTTTATGGTTGACACCATAGGTAATGCTGATTCATCACTTGCAGAAGATGTAAAAATTCAAAACTATGGACAAGATGTATCAGATGAAGAACATGAGATGGCCAATGATGAAGTTAGAGAACTATTTAATCAATATATTGAAAAGCTAACTGAGGGTAGTAAAAACACAGAAGTAATAGAGAAAGATAAAGAATTAACAGATGAAGAACTAGATACTCTACCATGTAGTGATACTAAACATTAATCTCTTTAGAGTATATACTATACCCTGGTGGGAACAAAGCTATTATAGTGCTAAAAACATGTTTTGTCAAGGTAAATATGCAAAAAAATGCAAAAAAATTTTTATATAAAAAGTGTTTAAAAACTTGACATATTATGTCCAACCTAGTACCATGCTAACATGTCAAAAAAGAAAACAGTACATTATGTAGATAACAAAAAATTTCTTCAAGCAATGAAAGATTGGAAAGAATCTTGTATAGAAGCCGAAGAGGCGGGAGAGGAAAAACCACCTGTAACAAATTATATAGGTGAGTGTTTTCTAAAGATAGCAAATGGTTTATCGTATAGGCCTAATTTTATTAACTACACTTATCGTTCTGAGATGGTATCAGATGGGATAGAAAATTGTTTACAATACATACACAATTTTGACCCAGATAAATCAAACAATCCTTTTGCATACTTTACACAAATAATATATTATGCATTTCTCAGAAGAATACAAAAAGAAAAGAAACAACAACATATCAAAAATCAAATGATTGAAAAACAACAGTATGAACTCTATGATGTAAATGAGGGTGATGATACTGTTTATGACATAGGTGGATTTGACCCAGAGATAATGTTACCCGAAGAAGATGTTTACAAACCTAAGAAAAAATCGCCGACCGATTCACCCGAAGGTCTAGAACAATATATGGAAGAAAAACTAGATGAAGATAGCACTGATAACTGATACACACTTCGGTGCAAGAAATGACAATGTAAATTTTAATGAATACTTCTATCAATTTTATGAAGGGGTATTTTTTCCATATTTACAACAAAATAATATTAAGACATGTATTCATTTAGGTGATTGTTTTGATAGGCGTAAGTATGTATCATATAGAACTGCAAAAGATTTTAGAGAAAGATTTATATTACCATTTTCTCATTTAGAAATAGACTTACACATGTTAGTTGGTAATCATGATATCTATTATAAAAATACAAGTCAAGTAAACTCACTTACAGAATTATTAGGAAACAGACATAACAATATTCACATTTATGAAGATGCGACAGAAGTAGAGTTTGATGGTTTACCTATATTACTCATGCCATGGATTAATTCTACAAATGAATTATATGCAGAAGGTATGATAGATGAAACTAGAGCTGATGTATGTATGGGTCATCTAGAAATAAATGGTTTTCAAATGAGTAAAAATATGACTGCATCACAAGGTGGTCGTGAAAAAGAATTCTTTAGAAAGTTTGATACAGTCATGAGTGGACATTTTCATCACAAGTCAGATGATGGTCAAATATATTATCTTGGTACACCATATGAAATTTATTGGAATGATTTTGAAGACCCAAAAGGATTTCACATTTATGATACAGAAACTAAAACACTAGAAAGAATAGTAAATCCATTTACCATATATGAAAAAATATATTATGATGATACAAAAGAAAATTATCTAGAACATGATATCACAAAGTATCAAAACAAATATGTAAAATTAATTGTAGTAAATAAAAAAGACTTATATCAGTTTGACCAATTCTTAGATAAACTTTACAAGGCAGATGCTTTTGATATAAAAATTGTTGAGGATTTTTCAGACTTAGATGCAAGTACAGTATCAGATGATATTGTAAATAACACAGAAGATACTGTAACACTATTAAACAGATACATTGATGACCTATCTATTGATTTGAGTAAGGATAGATTAAAAGACCAAATGAGGTCTTTATATGTAGAGGCACAAGACTTAGATTTAGAATGATACATTTTGAAAAGGTTCGTTGGAAAAATTTTCTTTCCACAGGTAACCAATTTACAGAAATAGAATTAGACAGAAATGAAACCACACTTATTATTGGTGAGAATGGTGCTGGTAAATCTACTGTGCTTGATGCATTATGTTTTGGATTATTTGGAAAACCATTTAGAACAATTAGTAAGTCACAATTAATTAATACAGTTAATGCTATGGAAACTGTTGTTGAAGTAGAGTTTCGTATTGCAAGTCGTAAATATAAAATTGTTCGTGGTATCAAACCAAATGTATTTGAGATATGGCAAAATGATAAGATGTTAAATCAAGAAGCCAATAGTCGTGATTATCAAAAGATTCTAGAACAACAAATACTTAAATTAAATTATCGTTCATTTACACAAGTGGTCATATTAGGTAGTTCTACCTTTGTGCCATTTATGCAGTTGAAAGCTAGATTTAGGAGAGAGGTCGTTGAGGACTTATTAGATATAAAAATATTCTCAATGATGAATATGTTACTTAAACAAAGACTAAAAGATTTAGTTGGTGAATTACAAGAGATAGAATATGAATACAAGTTATCTGGTGAAAAGATAATTATGCAAGAAGCCTACATTGAAGATATTAAAAAAAATAAAGATGTGATTGTAAAAGAGAAAGAAAGTGATTATGAACATAATGCAAAACAGTTAGATGAAAAAGTAAATGAGAAAAAATATCTAGAAGAATTAAACAAAGGATTATATGAATCTGTAACAGACCAAATTGATATGGAATCTAAAGATGTAAAATTAAAAGACCTTCGTTCTACACTTACAGAAAAATTAAGAGAAAAACAAAAAATGATTAACTTTCTAAGAGAACATGAAGACTGTCCTGCTTGTGAACAACACATAGATGGTGAGTTTAAAAATCAAATGATTCTATCAAAAACTAGTGAGGCCGAAGTTTTAAATGATGGTTTAATTAAAATGGAAAGTGAATTAGGAAAGATAGAACATAGATTAAATGCAATCAAAGGTATAACTAATGATATACAAGATAACTCTTTAGAGATTGCAAGATTAAATACATCAATACAAGAATTAGAAAAATGGAATGTAAGATTAGATGGTGAAATAAAAGAATTAGAGAGAAGTGCAGTTAGTAATGAAGATGAAGAAAAACTAAAAACACTTAAAAATGATTTTGATAATATTGAAAAACAGAGAAAAGAATTAAAAGAAGAAAAGGTTTACAAAGAAGCATCAAAAGCTATGTTACAGGATACAGGTATCAAAACTAAAATTATTAAACAGTATTTACCTATCATGAATCAGTTAATTAATAAGTATCTGGCATCTATGGAATTTTATGTAAACTTTAGTCTAGATGAAAATTTTGATGAAACTATCAAGTCAAGATTTCGTGATAACTTTAATTATGAATCATTTAGTGAAGGTGAAAAAATGAGAATAGACTTGGCACTACTATTCACATGGAGAGCCATAGCAAAAATGAAAAATAGTACCAATACGAATCTATTAATACTAGATGAAATATTTGACAGTTCACTAGATAGTGCTGGAACAGATGAGTTTTTAAAAATATTAAATACTTTAGAAGGTGAAAATGTATTTGTTATAAGTCACAAACAAGATGTGTTAGTTGATAAGTTTAAACACACACTTAGGTTTGAGAAAAATAAAAACTTTAGTAAGATGGCATCAGTATGAGTAAAATTATAAAGTTAGATGAAGCTAAAAAAAGTAAAAAGATAAGAGAAAAACTAACTACAGAAAAACAAGAGTTAGAATTAGAGATTCATATACTACAAAAAAAGTTAGAAGTGATACAGGGATTTCTAGATGGCACCATAAGTGCATCAGATGATTGGCATAGTAAACCACCCATGCCTGCAGATGAAATAAAAAATCTATATGAGTTGTTTATGAAAAGTGATTATTGGAAAAAAGAAGATGAGTGAAATATCAAAATTAATAGAACCAAATAATCCTGCTCTCAGAGTTCGTTTAAATGAAGTGACTGAGAAATGTGATAGAGAAAAAATAGTAAAAGATTTGACCGATTCTATGGAACACTATCAAGGTATAGGTCTATCTGCTAATCAGATTGGTATTATGGAAAGAGTTTTCATAATGTATGAAGATATCAATACTAGAAAAATACTTGCATGTTTCAATCCTAGAATAATAGAGATGTCAAAAGAACAGGTATCTATAGATGAGGGATGTTTATCATACCCAGGTATTTGGTTAAAAATTAAAAGGCCTTATGCAATCAAAGTAGAGTTTGAAAATGAAAGGGGTGAAAAACAAGAAAGAGAATTTATTGATTTACCATCTAGAATATTTCAACATGAATATGACCACATGGAAGGTACCGATTTTACAAGACTTGCAAGTCCTTTAAAACTAGAAAGGGCCATCAAAAAACTCAATAAGAAACTCAGACAACACAGAAAGTCCAAATGAGAATCATTCTCAAATAAGAATCATTCTCATTTAGAATCAATAAGTCATTGATTTTACACAATAAATATCAGAAAATACTCAAAAATCCTATATAAATCAACGGGATATAGGCCTTGACAAACCTTGTGCTGACCTGTCATACTTGCTGTGTAATCAAAATTGAGAGAGATTATGAGAAAATCACAAAATATCAAATTAGACACTTTTAAAGATAAATCTACTTTAGTCAAATTATTGGCTGAGGAAGATTTACAAGTCACATATAAAAATGTACCTACTGCCCATTTTGATGTAAAGGCCAGAGAGGTGGTTTTACCTATATGGAAAGATAAATCAGAAGCAGTTATGGATATGATGTCACTTCATGAAGTGGGTCATGCTCTATGGACTGATATGGATTTGATTGAAAGGGGTCAGAAAAAAGAAGTTAAACATTCTTTCTTAAATGTTTTAGAGGATGTAAGAATTGAAAAGATGATTCAAGAAAAATATCTTGGGTCAGTTAAAGTATTTAAGAAAGCATATACAGAATTATTAGATAAAGACTTTTTCAATATTAAAGATAAAGATTTATCAAAACTTAATTTGATTGATAGAATCAACATGCACTACAAAAATGTACCAAATGTACCTTTTGATGATAATGAGTTAGAGTGGGTTGAAAAAGCCAACAAAACAAAAACTGTAGATGATGTTTTAAATCTTGCAGTTGAGTTACAAGAGTGGATGTATAATCAAGAAAAAGATACTGAATCAGATGAAATGTTTAAAATGGATTTACCTTTTGATATGAAAGAATCAGAAGATGAACCAGAAGATGAAAAAGAAGAAAATAAATCATCTAATATAGAATCACAAGATACAGATGATACAGAAGAATCAGAAGATGAAAGTTCAGATTCTGGTAATGGTACATCTAAAGAAGATGATAAAAAGAATACAGAGGAATCAGAAGACAAAGGATTTGCTAAATCAAATGAAGGTCAAGATGAATTTGAGGGTATTGAATCTCTTACAGATGCTAACTACATGATGAAACAAGAGATGGCTTCAGATAAAGATGCTTTAAATCATGTCACTTTAAATATTCCTAAAATTAATTTAGACAAAGCAATCGTTGATTATAAAAGAGTTAATAAAGAATTGACCACATTTTATAAAGAAAAGTGTAAAGGAAGTAAAGATAATACAAAATATATGCAATGGGTTGTTGAAGATATTAAAAGGTTTGAGAAAGAACAGAAACCTGTTATCTCATACATGGTAAAAGAATTTGAAATGAAAAAAGCTGCTGACTTATACAAGAGGTCTACAATATCTAAGACTGGTAGTTTGAATATGGATAAACTACATAGTTATTCTTACAATGAAGACATATTCCTAAAAATGAATGTTGAGCCAGGTGCTACAAATCATGGATTAGTTATGTTCGTGGATTGGTCAGGTTCTATGGCAGATAACTTCCATAATACACTTAAACAGACTTTAAATTTAGTTTGGTTCTGTAAGAGAGTGAATATTCCTTTTGAGGTTTATGGATTTACAAATCAATACAGTCATGGTGAGACCACAACCATAAATGAAAAAGCTCAAACACCAAAACAAAATGACTTGGTTGTAAATGATTGTACTTTACTAAATCTATTATCAAGTAGAGCAAACAAAAATGAATTTCAAGAAAGTCTAGTAAACTTCTGGGCAATCAGTAATTATTGGGCAGATAGACAGACTTATGGTGGAATTGATGTTGGTGGAAATATGGTCTATCCAATATACATACCTTCTAGTTATAATCTAGGAAGTACACCATTAAATCATTCAATAGTTTATGCAATGGATTTACTACCTAAGTTTAAAAAAGATTATGGATTACAAAGAGTTCATACTGTATTTTTGACAGATGGTGCAAGTAATAGTGTTCAAAATTCTTACCAGTGGGGTAAAATGAAAGATTATGATAAACTAACAGAGGAGTTTGTTTATAATGGTGAGTTCATACCAACCTACTTTGATAAAAGTTGTTCTGATATTACACTTGTTGACCCTGTTACTAATAAGAAGTACGAAATGAAATATAATGATAAGAAAAATCCTTATTCTTATAGAGGGTTTGGATACGATACACAAACAAATGTTCTAGTAGAGTTTCTAAAATCTAGAGTGCCAGGTATGAATGTTGTAAACTTCTTTATTGCTGGTAGAAATAGAAAAGGCACAGTTTCTAAAAATGATATTGAGTACATCTTTGGATTGAGTTCTTGGGATGAGCATGAAGAAATTAAAAAGATTCAGAAGTTTATCAGAAAACATAACTATGCAATTTGCAAAACTTCTGCTTGGGATGAAATGTATGTTTTACCTGGTGGTGAAAAATTAGATATATCAAATGATGATATGTCAGAGGTTCAACCAGGGGCTAAGAAAACAGAATTGAAAAAAGCATTTGGAAAAATGTCTTCTGGTAAAAAGAATTCTAGACCAGTATTGAATAAGTTTGTGGGGATGATTGCCTAGATGAGAATCATTCTCAATAACTATTTTCAAAAGTCTAGTAAACATAGGGGTGATAGGCCCTTGACAAAACCTGTCTCAACCTGTCATAATAGCTACATGATGAGAAATAATGAAATGAGAGATAATCTTCCAAATGAGAATCATTCTCATTTACATTTCAAGTCAAAATTAAATAATGAGATATGTGAGGTATCAATATGAAAAACATAAATGACTTAACCCCAGCTAAAAAAGAGTTTGTGGTTCTGGCCTCTAAAAAGTTCGGTGAAGGTGCGATTCTTACAAGGAATCAAATCAACGAATTTGCAAAAGAGGTTGGTGTTCCTGCTCCTAGTTGGTTAAAGAAAAATGAATACAGAGTAGGTCACGGTCAATATCAATTACCGACTGATTCTACTTCAAGTGCATCAGATACAGTATCAGATACACCTGATGTTCCTATGACACCACAGGTAGATACAAGTCAACCTGAGACTAGAGTAAATTTAGTAGTGGATACAGAAACTCAAAATTTGATTCCTAGTCATTTTGACGGATTCGTATCATGGGGTCATTGTTCTACAATTAAAAAGATTATTCAATCTAGAATGTTCTATCCTGTTTTTATTACAGGTCTATCAGGTAATGGTAAGACATTGATGGTTGAAGAATTACACAGTCAATTAAAAAAAGAATTGATTAGAGTAAACATCACCATTGAGACAGATGAGGATGATTTGCTTGGTGGATTCAGATTAATCAATGGTGAGACCAAGTTCGTTCCTGGCCCTGTTATTCAGGCAATGGAAAGAGGTTGTACTTTACTTCTAGATGAGTGTGACTTAGGTTCTAACAAGTTACTTGCACTACAACCAGTCCTTGAAGGTAAGGGTGTCTTCCTTAAAAAGATTAACAAATGGGTTACACCAAAACCAGGTTTCAATGTGATTGCAACTGCCAATACTAAGGGTAAAGGTTCTGATGATGGTAGATTCGTTGGTACTAACATTCTTAACGAGGCATTTCTAGAAAGATTTGCGATTACAATAGAACAACCATATCCTAGTTCAAAAGTTGAGAAAAAAATTATTCTCGGTAGTATGGATAAGTATGGTAAAAAAGATGAGAAGTTTGCTGAGAATCTAACTGTTTGGGCAGAGGTTATCAGAAAGACTTTTTATGATGGTGGAGTTGATGAGATTATTTCTACTAGAAGACTTGACCACATTGTTAAAGCCTATTCAATCTTCAATGACAAGTTAAAAGCGATTGAGTTATGTGTATCAAGATTTGATGAAGATACAAAAGATTCATTCCTTGACTTGTACACCAAGGTTGATGCTGGAGAAGATGTACAAAATATGTCAGATTCAGATGAAGACCTAGATGACCCAGAGGATAATGAAGATACAGATAGTCAATCAGTAAACTATTAAGATTTCAAACTTCATGTTTGATACCTCGGCTGAGGGAATGAAAGTTCCCTCAGTTTTTTTACAAACTATGGGTTTAGTTTGTATAAATAAAAATGTGAACGCCTAATGGGTTCACGAAATTAAACTTTGCTTAACTAAGGAGGTTATTACAATGGTAAAACTAACACATTTTGATATAAATCAATTCACACCTTTTTCGGTTGGATTTGATAGGGTCTTTGATAGACTAGTAGATTATGGAACAACCTACGAAACTGGTGGATTCCCGCCATACAATATCAGAAAGACAGATGACTTTAAACATGTGATTGAAGTCGCACTAGCTGGATTCGGTAAAGATGAAATAGAAGTCACTTTAACTGATGGTGTCTTACAGATTAAATCAGCTGATGAAATGACTGATAAAGACCCAAATGAAGGTCTAGTTCATAAAGGCATTGCAAAGAGAGCATTCACTAGAAGGTTCACACTGGCAGATGATATTGAAGTCAAAGATGCGAAACTAGTAAATGGTTTACTTAAAATAGATTTGGAACATATTGTACCAGAACACAAAAAACCAAAAACTATTAAAGTAAAATAATTTGAAAAAAGTGTTAGGAACAGGTTGACAAAATCTGTTCCTTTCATATATAATGGGATGTAATTATGAAAATATTAGGCGATGATGATATGGGTAAAGGTGGTATTGATGTACTCAATACTGAAACTGGTGAATCTACAACAGTAAGAGAAAGAGAAACCGATGGTCCCTTTACGATAGATGACTACAATAAAGTCATGCAGGGTGCGAATGAAACCCAACAAGTCAAAAGAGCAGACATGATAAATGCTCAAAACGAGGTCTCAGAAAAACAACAGATAGATACAGGTGAAGAATTACCGAAGAACCCTGGTGGTATACAGATTGCAATGCGACCAAAAGTTGCAGTTAATATGATGCGTTGTCAGTTTCCTGCTGAAGTTACAACAGAAATCAATAGTCACATTGATGATGTAATCATACCAAACAATGTAGACCACTCAAAAGGTTTAGTAGGACAGATTAGACAGAATGAAAGGTCTGCACAATTAACTTTCCCACATGAAGGCGATGAAGTCGGTGAAATGTTTAGTGGGGTATTACAAAGACTTGCAAGAGAATTTGTTGATAGGTCAATCGGAATTGAATGTGAAACCTCTATGGAAAGTATGTGGACAGTTCATAGTTATAATGGTGACTACAATCCTGTACATGACCACGGCACAAGAACACCAATGGGTGTATCTTTAATTTATTATTTAAAAGTTCCTAGATGTATTGAAAGACTAGGTAATCCTGCTGAAGAATTTGGTGGATTAAATGAATCATCAGGTAATGTTGATGGGTTTACATATTTAACATGGGGTTCAAATGGAATGCGTGATATAAATATGTTACGACCAATCACAGAGGAATATATAAAACCAGAAGTTGGTACATTGATTATGTTCCCTAGTTGGTTGAGACATGGTGTTATGCCATTCTTTAGTGATGTACCAGATGATGAAAGAAGAACATTCTCTGCGAATATAAACATTAGTCTTAAACAAAGAATAACAGGTGACCATTACAGGAAAGATAGAACATGAGTTTAAAAGACCTTTCAGATTCTTTAGGAACAAAAAAAGAACAACCTAAACAACAAGAACAAAAACCTTTTGATACTCATGCGCAGATAAAAACTATTCCTGCTTATAAGTTGATGGCAATACAGTTCCCAGATGCTTTTACAGATGATATTAATAATCATATTGACAATGTTATTATACCATCAAAAGTTTCTCATTCTAGTCAGTTAGTAGGACAGATTAATAGAAACGAAAAATCTGAACAATATAC
>ENA-OSEY01002990-OSEY01002990.1-marine-metagenome-genome-assembly--contig:-NODE-2990-length-10595-cov-9.921088_pt1 | contig 10595 bp, 11 predicted proteins | sample MGYA00248465_ERZ534230 | MGnify/ENA primary metagenome ERZ534230 (study PRJEB26409, sample SAMN06344110) | marine metagenome | isolation source: Sea water from surface | place: Atlantic Ocean:Southern... | reverse complement strand
TTTTTTTGAATTCTTCAATATCTTTAAAACATTTGTATTATTTTGATTTTTAATAAGTTTTTTAAAATTTTTTAAATTTCTTATAAAGATATTGATTGAATCAATAATATTATCTTTGTTTTCAAAGAAAATATCACGCCACATTATTTCATTAGACGCTGCTGTTCTAGAAAAATCTCTTAGACCTCCTGCGCTATATTTTATAATACTTTTTTTATTTTTCTTTTGAAAATCAATAGCGGTTTTCACGAGATTGTATGCAATTAAATGTGGTAAATGACTAGTTATTGAAAAAATTTTATCATGATCAATAGAATTCATAAATATTATCTTTGATCCTAGTTTCTTCCAAAATTTTTCTATTTTTTTTTGATTTTTTTTTGATTTATCATTACCTTTCAAAATTATACACCACTTGTCTTTAAATAAATTTTTATCACCAAACTCTGGTCCACTTACTTCTGAACCAGCGATTGGGTGGCTTGGAATAAATATTTTTTTTAATTTTTTATTTTTATTAATTAAATTTTCAATATTACGTTTAGTTGAACCTGTGTCTGTTATTAGATTTTTTGACGAAATATGTCTTAGCAATTTTTTAATTAAATTGTTATATTGGCTCATATGTGTTGAGAGCACAATCAAGTCCATATTGGAAACTTTGTAATCTATCTTATTAAGAAATTTAATTTTCTTATCAATTTTTTTTATCAAAGAGATATTTTTTTTTGATTTTTCAAATACATAAATATTTTTTGAGATTTTTTTGCTTAATGAACCTCTTAAGATAGATGAGCCTATCAGGCCACAACCAACGATTAATATATTACTAAACATTTTAGAATATTGACTTTAGCGTTTTTAGAAAAAAACTGTTTTCTTTGGAATTTCCTATTGTTACTCTTAATTTATTTTTCATACCATATACTTCAAGGCTTCTAACAATAATACCTTTTTCTTCAAGTTTTTTTTTAAATTTTAGGGCTGAAATTTTACACTTATCAAAATTTAATAATAAAAAGTTAGCAGATACTTTATTAGTATTTATATTATTTTTTTCTAAGTTACTTTTGAGTTTTTCTGCCCATTTTTTATTATGTTTAATTGATTTTGATATAAATATTTTATCTTTAAGTGACTCTATAGCCGATAACTCACCTATTTTTGTAATATTAAATGGTGGTTTAATTTTCATCAACGCTTTTATTATTTCTTTCGACCCATACCCCCACCCAACTCTTAAGGAGGCCAGTCCATAAATTTTAGAAAATGTCCTTAAAATAAAAACATTATTTTTGTTTTTAAATAAGTTTAGTCCAGACTTATAATCTTTATTTAACATATATTCTTCATAAGCATCATCAACAACTAACAGAATATTTGACCTGAGCCTTTTCCTTAAATTTTTTAATTCTAATGCAGACAAATAAGTTGCTGTTGGATTATTAGGATTTGCTAAAAAAACAATTTTAGTTTTTCGAGTTACTTTTTTTAATATATTGTCTACTGATACTTTAAAATTTTCTTCATCGGCATAGATAACTTTGGCCCCAATTATTCCTGAATAAATTCTATACATTAAAAAACTATATTTTGGCACAATTACTTCATCTGATTTTGTTAAAAATAATTGACAAATCATTTGAATTATTTCATCTGAACCTGAGCCACAAATTATCTGGTCGAAATTACATCTAAATTTTTTTGAAATTTCCTTACGTAAACTTTTAGATTTTGAGTCAGGATATTTAGATAACAAATTAATTTTTGATAATTTTTTTTTTACTCTTGGCGAGAAACCTAATGCAGATTCATTTGCTGATAATTTAATTACCTTTTTTTTGTTTAAAAGCACTGACCTACCAGGTTTGTAACTTTTTACGTCGATTTTCCTAAAAATTACTTTTTGCATAATCATATATATAAATAATAATAAAATAATTGAAATAAAATTAAACAACGATCAGTTGTAATTGACATAATTGATAACTTGCTATAGAAGATCTTTGCGCTGATTTAACTGAATTGCGAGCGCTTTAAAAAAACCGCTAAATAAGTTTTTTTCCTCACAATTCACATCAGATAATATGAACGAATTTAACGATATAAAAAAAATAATTATTAAAAAACCACTAAAATTAGATTGCGGGGTTACTATTGCAGATTATCCTCTTGCTTATGAAACTTATGGAAAGCTCAATCAAGATAAAGATAATGCTATAATGGTGTTTCACGCACTCACTGGAGATCAGTTTGCGTCAGGTAAAAATCCAGTAACTAATAAAGATGGATGGTGGTCATATGTGATTGGTCCAAATAAAGCACTTGATACAAATAAATATTTTATAATATGTGCAAATGTTATTGGTGGCTGTATGGGATCATATGGTCCTAGCTCTATTGATAAAGAAACTGGAAAAAAGATTGGTATTAATTTTCCGGTTATAACAATAAACGATATGGTTAATGCACAATTTAATTTACTTGATCATTTTAATATAGATAAATTATTTTGTGTCACTGGTGGATCTATGGGTGGAATGCAAGTTTTACAGTTCATTGCTAACTACCCAGATAAGTCAAAAATAGCCATTCCTATAGCGTGCTCTGCCAGTCACTCAGCCCAAAATATTGCTTTTAATGAGTTAGGAAGGCAAGCAATAATGGCAGATGAAAACTGGAAAAATGGTAATTATGATTTAGAAAATAAATCTCCTGCTAAGGGATTGTCTGTTGCAAGAATGGCAGCCCACATAACATATTTATCAAAAAAAGGTCTTCAGGAAAAATTTGGTAGAAAGCTTCAAGAGCGAGACAAAATCAAATTTGGTTTTGATGCTGATTTTCAAATTGAGAGTTATCTTAGATACCAGGGATCAATATTTGTTGATCGATTCGATGCAAATAGCTATCTTTATATAACAAGAGCTATGGATTATTTTGATCTTAGCAAAAATTCTAATGGCGATCTTTCAAAAGTATTTAAAAATACAAAAACCAAATTTTTTATCATTTCATTTACCTCTGACTGGCTGTATCCAACAGCTGAAAATAGAGAAATAGTAATTGCCTTAAATGCGATAAATGCAGATGTAGGATTTTTAGAGGTAAAATCTGACAAAGGTCACGACTCTTTTTTATTAGATGTTCCTGATTTTCTAAATGCATTAAAGAATTTTGTTGATAACTCATATAAAAAATAATTATGAAAGAAGAATTTAAAATTATTGCAAACTCTATTCAAAGAGAAAAATCAATTTTAGATGTTGGTTGCGGAGATGGCGAACTGATGAAATTTATTTACGAAAATATATCTAAAAAAATTAGAGGTCTAGAAATATCTAAAGATAACGTTCAAAAATGTATTCAGAAGGGACTCACCGTAATTGAGGGTAATGCTGAGATGGATTTACAACAATTTCCTAGTAATAGTTTTGATTACGTTATTTTAAGCCAAACCTTGCAAGCTTTTTTAAATCCCGAAAAAGTAATAAGTGATTTATTAAGAATAGGAAAGACATCAATTGTAACAATACCAAATTTTGGTTTTTGGAAAGTGAGATTTAACTTGTTATTTAAAGGTACAATGCCTGTTACTAAGACGCTACCAAATGAGTGGTATAATACACCCAATCTCCACATGTGCTCAATTAAGGACTTCGTAAACTTTTGTAATGATAGAAAAATAAATTTATTTAAATCTTTAGCTCTTACAAATAATAAAGTATCTTCAATTAATAAGTTTAATTTAAATTTTAAAAATTTAACTTCTGAACTTGGTATTTTTTTAATAGAAAAATGATAAAAGTTGAAATTGTAAAATGTTTAAAAGATAATTTTTCATATATAGTGCATAATAATAATGAGGCACTAGTTATAGACCCAAGCGAATCTGGTCCACTTATTAAATCATTAGAAAAATTAAATCTAAAATTAAAATATATCTTAAACACACACCATCACTTTGATCATATAGACGGAAATTTAACATTAAAAGAAAAGTACAAGTGTAAAATAATTGGTTTTATAGATGATAAAAAAAGAATACCAGGCATAGATATTTGTCTCAAAAATGAGGAGATATTTAAAGAAGGTGATTTTCAATTTAAAACTTATCATACTCCAGGTCACACCTCAGGTCATATTTGCTATCATTTTTTCAATGACAAAATATTGTTTACAGGAGATACTTTATTTTCATTAAGCTGTGGAAGGTTATTTGAAGGAACATATGAAGATATGTTCAGATCATTATCATTAATTAAAACTTTTGATAAAGAAACTTTAATATATTGTGGGCATGAATATACGTTAAGTAATGCAAAATTCTGTATTGAGCATGATCCAGATAATAAAAATCTTAAAAAAAAAATAGACTTAATTAATAAAAATTTAAAGGCAGGAATACCAACAATTCCATCTATTTTAAAAGAAGAACTAGAATGCAACATATTTTTAAAGGCAGAAAATATTGAAGCCTTCTCAAAACTCAGGGATTTAAAGGATAATTTTTAGCTTATTAATCTTGACTATAAAAAAGCTAATTATATATTGCATTTAATTTTTAAGGATAAAACATGTCTTTTGCGATAATACAAACTGGTGGAAAACAATATAAAGTTAAAGCTGGAGAAATAATTAAAATAGAAAAATTTGGAGATCAAAAACCAAATTCTATAATTGAATTTAAAGAAATACTTGCCTACGGAGATGATAAAAATGTTGAGGTGGGTTTACCTACTGTTCAAGGTGCGAAAGTAGAAGCCGAATTTTTAAAAAATGCTAAAAATAGGACAGTTCTAATATTTAAAAAAAGACGAAGAAAAAATTCTAGAAGAAAAAATGGTCACAGACAGCAATACTCATTAATTAGAGTCAATAAGATAATGTCAAAAGATGGTAAAGTATTGTCTGAGGCTGAAAAAATTAGTAAAGTAAAAAAAGAAAAAAAGACTGAAATTAAAAAAGATAAGTAAAATAAATTATAAAGATAAATTATGGCAACAAAAAAAGCAGGTGGATCCTCTCGAAACGGAAGAGATAGTGCTGGTAGAAGATTAGGTGTAAAAAAATACGGTGGCCAATTCGTTGTACCTGGTAATATAATAGTTAGGCAAAGAGGAACTAAAATTTTTCCAGGCCAAAACGTTGGCATGGGCAAAGATCACTCTATTTTCTCTGTTGTTAAGGGTAAGGTTGTCTTTAAAAAAAGTAAGTCAGATAGAACTTACGTTTCAGTAAAACCCAATTAAATTCATACAACATAAACAAAAGTTGTATTATGAAATTCCTAGATCAAGTAAAGATATTTGTTAAAGCTGGTAACGGTGGCTCAGGATCACCAAGCTTTAGACGTGAAAAATTTATAGAGTTCGGAGGTCCAGATGGAGGTGACGGGGGTAAGGGTGGCTCTGTGGTATTAAAATCAGAGAGAAATTTAAATACTTTAATCGATTATAGATATCAACAACATTTCAAAGCCAAAAGAGGTGGTGATGGTAAAGGAAAAAATCAAACAGGGAGAGGTGGAAAAGATTTATTCTTATCTGTTCCAATAGGGACTCAAATTTTTGAAGAAGATAACAAAACTTTACTTTTTGATTTCAAAAAAGAAAAAGATGAGTTTACTGTTGCTGTAGGAGGTCGAGGTGGTTTTGGAAATACCAGATTTAAGTCATCTACAAATAGAGCTCCGAGAAAATTTACAAAAGGTACAAAAGGTGAGGAATTTTGGATTTGGTTACAACTTAAAACGATTGCTGATATTGGAATAATAGGTTTACCAAATGCAGGTAAATCAAGTTTACTTGCTTCAATAACCTCTGCAAATCCCAAAATTGCTAATTATAAGTTTACAACTATAAATCCTAATCTAGGTGTTGCAATGTATGATAATAAAGAGATTACATTAGCAGATATACCAGGATTAATCGAAGGAGCACACACTGGCGTCGGTTTAGGTATAAAGTTTTTAAAACATGTAGAAAGATGTAAAACACTATTACACTTAATTGATGTTTCTGAGGAAGATTTGGTTAATTCTTATAAACAAATTAGAAAAGAATTAGGTGAGTATAGTAAGGAATTATTAAAAAAAAAAGAAATTATAGTGTTAAATAAGGTCGATTTATTATCACAAAAAGAGCTCAAAAATAAAAAGATAAAATTTGAGGAAAAATTAAATAAAAAAGTTATTCAATTATCTACTTTTGACAAAAAATTAATATCAAATTTAAAAATAAAGTTGCTTAAAAATGTATCTTGAAAATTCCAAAACTATTATTGTTAAAATAGGATCGTCATTAATTATTGATGACAAAAAAATTATCAGAAAAAAATGGTTATTGGAGTTTGCAAAAGATATTAAAGCTTTAAGAAAAAAAAATAAGAATATTATTATAGTAAGTTCAGGTGCAATTGCTCTTGGTTGTAAGAAATTAAATATAACAAAGAAAAAACTTAAAATAGATCAAAGTCAAGCCGTAGCATCTGTAGGACAAATCGAGTTAATGAATTTATTTAAGGAAGTTTTCGCTATTCAAAAAATTAATATTTCCCAAATATTGCTTACACTAGAAGATACTGAAATAAGAAGGAGGGCTATAAATGCTAAAAGGACGATTGAAAATTTATTTAATCTTAATTTTATACCGATAGTTAATGAAAACGATACTATTGCTACTTCCGAAATAAAATATGGAGATAATGATAGACTAGCCTCAAGAGTTGCTCAAATTTCTGATGCAGATTGTCTTGTGTTATTATCAGATGTGGATGGACTTTATACAAAAAATCCAAAAATTCATAAGCATGCTAAATTGATAAATAAGATTGAAAAAATAGACCAAAATATAATTAAATTAGCTTCTGGGAAAACTAGTGAGTATGGATCAGGTGGTATGAGAACTAAAATTGATGCAGCTAAAATATGTGCGCTCTCAGGATGTAAAATGGCAATAGCAAACGGATTAAAAGAAAGACCTTTGAGTAATATTTTAGATAAAAAAATATGTACATGGTTTATTCCTGAAATTTCTAAATTAGATGCTAGAAAAAAGTGGATTGCCAGTACTTTACATGCAAAAGGATATTTAAAGATTGATGAAGGTGCAGAAAATGCATTACGAAAAGGCAAGAGTTTGCTGGCCGCAGGTGTAAAGAGTGTTGAAGGTTCATTCAAAAAAGGTGATCAAATAAAAATAATTAGTAAAAATGATAAAGAGCTAGCAATAGGCCTGAGTTCATTTTCATCTGAGGAAATTGACAAAATAAAAGGTCATCAGTCAAATAAAATTGAAGAATTAATAGGTTACAAAACAAAAACTGAAGTTGTTCACAAAGATGATATGGTGGAAATCTAGAATGAAAAAATATTTACAAAAATTAGGCCAAAATTCTGTTAAAGCAAGTTTAGAAAAAGTGGATACAAACACAAAAAATAAGGTTTTATTGAAATTCAGTGATTTAATAAAAAAAAATTTAAATAAAATACTTAAACAAAACAAAAAAGATATTAAGTATGCCAAAATAAAAAATATTGATAAAAATTTAGTTGCAAGACTCGAGTTAGATAAATTAAAGCTTAGTTCGATAACTAAAACAATAATTGAAATAACTAAATTAAAGGACCCAATTGGGGTTATTTTAGATAAATGGAAAAGACCAAACGGTCTAAAAATTAAAAAAATATCTATTCCAATTGGTGTCATTGGTGTGATTTATGAGAGTAGGCCTAATGTAACTGTAGATCTATCTTGTCTTTGTTTTAAATCAGGTAATTCAGTGATCCTCAAGGGTGGTTCAGAAGCTTTTTTTACTAATAAAATATTTGTAAAACTATTTAGAAAATCTCTCAAGGCTAATAAAGTGAATATGAATTATGTTCAATTTATTGAAAGAAAAGATAGAAAAGTTGTTAGCTCCCTTCTAAAAGATATGAGAAATTATATTGATGTTATGATTCCTAGAGGAGGCAAAAACCTTGTTAAGAAAGTCAAAGAATTATGTAATGTTCCAGTAATAGGTCACTTAGAAGGTATTTGTCACACATTTATAGATAAAAAAGTAAATACAAAAATGGCAAGGAATGTTGTTTTAAATGCAAAAATGAGAAACGTTAGCATATGTGGAGCTACTGAAACTTTATTAATTCATAAAGATTGTCCAAAAAAAGAAATTAATTTGATACTTAACGAATTAAAAAATAATAATTGTTTAATATACGCTGATAATAAAGTCAGAAAAATTTTTAGTGGTAAACTTAAAAAAGCAACTAATAAAGACTGGCGTAAAGAATATCTTGATTCAAAAATCTCTGTTAAAATTGTTAAAAATGTTAATGAAGCAGTTCAACACATCAATAAATTTGGTACCATGCATACTGACTCTATAATTACAAATAATACTGTAAACGCTAATTATTTTGTAAGAAATGTAAAGAGTTCTATAGTTATGCATAATACATCAACTCAATTTGCTGATGGAGGAGAACTAGGCTTTGGTGGAGAAGTTGGAATATCTACAAACAAGTTACCACCAAGAGGTCCTGTAGGGCTAAATCAATTAGTATCATTTAAATACCACGTAGCTGGAAATGGTCAAATCAGAAAATAAACGCATTGAAAAAATAGGTATACTGGGAGGCACATTTGACCCACCTCACAAAGGACATTTAAAAATTTCTCAAATAGCAAAAAAAAAGTTTAATTTAAAAAAGATAATTTGGGCTATTACAAAAAAAAATCCATTTAAAAAAAAAAGTTATTTTGGTTTAAACAAAAGAATAAAACTTTCAAGAAGTTTAACAAAGAAACAAAATTATATTAAAGTTGTTTTTTTAGAAAAAAAAATTAATTCAAACAAGACAATTAATTTAATAAAGTATTTTAAAAGTAAAAATAAAAAAAAAGAGATACATTTTATATTAGGTGCAGATAATTTATTAAATTTTCACAAATGGGACAATTGGAAAAAAATACCAAAAATTTCCAAAATCGTAGTTTTTGATAGAAATGGTTTTAAGGCAAAGGCTAAAAAATCTATCGCATATAAATCAATCAAAAATAAAGGTCTTACTTATGTTGAATTTAAAAAAGTTAACATTTCATCTTCTAAAATTAGAAATTTTTGATATTATTAGTAATTAATGGTCAAAAAAACCAATCTTAAAAAATTAATAATTGAAACATTAGATAACAATAAAGCACTGGACATAGTTTCAATTGACTTAAAAGATAAGTCCTCAATTGCGGATCATATGATTATAGCGAGTGGAACTTCTTCAAGACATATTCAGTCATTGTCGGAACAGGTATTAGACAAATTTAAAGAAAATGGATTTAGTCAATGTAAAATTGAAGGAAGAGACAGTACAGAATGGAAGCTTGTTGATGGTATCGATATTGTTGTTCACATTTTTAACCCAGAAAAAAGAAAATTCTATGAGCTTGAGAAAATATGGTCTGAATTAATTCCTAAAGAAAGAGTAATTGTCTAATGAATAATAAAAGAATATTTACTCTTATCATTTTTTTTATTTTGTATTTTGGAAAAGTTAGTGCTCAAGAAGAAACAGTTTATGACAAAATAGATCTTTTTGGAGAAGTTTTAGACAAAATAAATAAGGAATATGTAGAAGAAGTAGATCAATCAGACACTATGGATGCTGCAATTAACGGTGTTTTACAATCGTTAGATCCTTATTCATCATATATGTCTCCAAAAAATTTGGAAGAAATGCAAACAGAAACTAAAGGTGAATTTGGGGGTTTAGGCATTGAAGTTGGTATGGAAGCAGGTGTTGTGAAAGTTATATCACCTCTCGATAATTCACCTGCTGAAAGAGAAGGTGTTAAGGCTGGAGACTACATTGTCAAAATAAATGATACACAAGTTCAAGGAAAAACGTTAAATGAAGCAGTCGAATTAATGAGAGGGCCTGTTGGATCAACTTTAGAAATTACTGTAAGAAGAGTTGGATTAAGAAAATCATTAGTTTTTAATATAACCAGAGAGATTATTCAGGTTGCATCTGTTAAATCTGAGGTGCTTGATGAAAAAATTGGATATATCCGTCTCACATCATTTAATGAAAATAGTGACGATCAAATTAAAAAGAAGATTAAAGAATTTAAAAAAAATAAAAAGATAGAGGGCTATATTTTAGATTTGAGAAATAATCCAGGTGGATTACTAGGCCAAGCAATTAAGATATCAGATTTTTTTTTGGATGATGGTGAAATAGTATCGACCAAAGGAAGAAAAAAAAATGAGAATCAAAAATGGTTTGCTAGAGAAGGTGACATTATTAATGGTAAAGCTCTTATAGTTTTAATTAATAAAGGTTCTGCCTCAGCATCAGAGATAGTTGCGGGAGCTTTAAAAGATCACAAAAGAGCAGTGTTGGTTGGTGAGAAAAGTTATGGAAAAGGGTCAGTGCAATCAATTATACCTTTAAAAAATCGAGGCGCAATTAGATTAACTATTTCAAAATATTATTTACCATCTGGTAAATCAATTTCAGAAGTTGGTGTAACTCCAGATATAACTGTAGAAGAAGAATCTGATGATTTTAGAATTCTTTCTGAAAACGATAA
>ENA-OSEY01002987-OSEY01002987.1-marine-metagenome-genome-assembly--contig:-NODE-2987-length-10599-cov-3.867231_pt1 | contig 10599 bp, 5 predicted proteins | sample MGYA00248465_ERZ534230 | MGnify/ENA primary metagenome ERZ534230 (study PRJEB26409, sample SAMN06344110) | marine metagenome | isolation source: Sea water from surface | place: Atlantic Ocean:Southern... | reverse complement strand
GTTTCTTTGCTCAAGCTAAAGCCAAAATTGACAATGTTCATGCATTCTTTATAATCACAAAAAAGTTTTTGGAGACACTGGAACATTCCCCAAATCAGCTTGGCATTAAAATTATGTAATCAGCTATTACAAAATAGCGTCACACGCTGTCTCTAATCTTCTACTATGGCAGCAATTAGATTACACCCAGTAACAAAGAAACCATCTGTGTATTGGTATGAACCAAATGGAAAAAAAGACAGAAAACATTTAAGACAAAATCAGATGCTACAAAATATAAAAAATCATAGAAGTAGAGTTACTTACCAATAAATAAAAATAACTCAGAATATTAAATTATCAAAAAACTTGTCGCTAGTAATTCATGTGAACGAGAAACAATATAATTATGAGTAAAGAAGTCTTCATACCAGAACTAGATATGTCAGCCTTTAAAAAGGTTGGATCTACAAATTTAACAAACTGGCAAGCTGTTAATGAATTAATAGCAAACTCAATAGATTCATGGATTTTAAATAACGACAGACAAAAGCTTGAGATATCAATAGATTTAAATCCTGCCATCGATCTTTCAGAATCAGAGATAATTGTTACAGACAATGCCTCAGGTATGAGCAAAGAAGACATAATCAGATGTTTTAATCTTTTTTACTCTGATAAAAGTAAGGAAAAAATGTCTGACAAGATTCTTGGTTTTTTTGGATTCGGGTTTAAAGGAGCCACTTCAAAGCTAGGTAACGACATTACAATTATCAGCTCTCAAAGCACTAAAACTTATCATCAGATTAAAGCAAATTATAAACTTCTTGAAGACGGGAAAGAAAAAGGCATTACTTACGCAGAATTTAAACATGATTCGAAATCAAGAAAACTTTTTAATGGCGGATATAAAGGAACAAAAATTATTATAAAAGATCTCAATACTCCAGTTGCAGAAGAAGTGTTGCTATATTACTTACCAATTTCCTGGAAAAAATATCTGAATATAAATGAATTTGGGTCACCTGTACACATAACCCTAAATAATACAAAAATTATCCCTCCTTCCTTTAATTTGATTGATGAGACTGTATACGACTTGAATTATGAGTTTTCCTGGAAAGAAAACGGTATTAAACATACTGGCAAGGCCAAAGGATATGTTGGACTTAGGTTTGATTCTATGTCTATGTCGACTCAGGGAATTAATTTATACAGAAGAGGGCAGTTAATCAAACCGTTTGAACACAGTCTTTATATGGCAAAGGGTGTAGCAAAACATAATGATTTTAATTATCTCGTAGGTGAATTAGATGTTGAGCTTTCAGCAACAACTACAAAAACAGGCTTTAATGTTGACTCTCCAGGATGGGAAGCATTTATTGCTACATCAAAAAAAGAACTCAAACCTGTTGTCGATCAAATCAAAAATAAATTGAAAAATAGAGGACTAGAGTTATCAAGCAGCAGAGAGAAAAAGGAAAGCTTTATTGCTAGTTACAGAAAAGATCTTTCCTTAGATCTTTCTCCAAAACAGAAAAATGAACTAAAAAAACTTAAACAAAAAATTAAAAACGATGTTCCAAAAGTTGTAATCAATGAAGATAAAGATGTCTCATTGATTGTATATGACTGGAACTCTTTCAAAATCAACAAACAAAAAATCTTTATTGATTTTAAGTCAATTCCACAACGTTTGGAGGGAAATAAGCTATATGAAGTAATCCAAATTGCTGACAGCAAAATAAATATAATTTATGACAAAAATCACGAATTAGGGGAAGTGCTTGCTAAAGCAGTCAAAAATGCAAACAAAAATGATTATGCAATTTTAATCTTAAGATCAATAATTTGTGATGCAATTCGACAAACTTACAGAAGTAATCTTTCACCAAAAAAGCTTGTTGATTTACAAAATCAGCTAATGGGACACCCGTTAGATTGAAATCACTAGAAGCACTTTATTTAAAAACTGTTCAAGAATTTGAACTAGGCTTATTTCGCGACCAAAGCTGGAAGAGTAACTTAGTAAATAACTTATCAGAGTTAAAACAAATATGGCCAAATATGGATATTTTAGATCTCTCTGAAATTTTAAAGGATAATTCATGGAGAGTTGAACAAATATTTATATGGTCTCATTTAGACAAAGAGTCTTTAGAGAAACATTTAGATGATCATGGGTCTTTAAACTTTAGTTATTTATCTCAAATGCTCACAGAGGAAGATATAGAAGATCTTTTGAAAAAATTCCACCAAACAAATACAAGAAAAACAGACACTAATCATGTTTTAACTGAAATGACATTAAGAAAAATTGAAGACACAAGCAGCAAAGCTTCTTTTAAAAAAACTTCAAAAGAAGAACAACGCATACAGAGCTGTAATACACTGGATAAAAGTATTTGGCATGAGCTCTTAAAAGACTGTCTTATCTGGGAATATGAAACAGCTTTTACTGATTTACTCGAAAAAATTAGTAAACCAAGAACAAAAATAACAAAAAAAGATTCACCATTTTTTATCTCTCAGATTGAAGATTTGGTATCAAGGAATTACCTTAATGCCTTTAAGTATGAAAGTATTCACAAGATATTTTCGTAATCAAATAAAAAAATTATAAGTATGAAGAAACTTATCGCTAGTAAGAAATGATGATAAAAAAAATAACGAATATATTTTTAGCTTTAATTCTTATCCAGTCTTTATTTGGTGTTGAAGCAAAAGCTCAAGAGCATTCAAATAGCAATGCTGCAGATGTTGTGATACTTGTAGACTTCTCAGGGTCAATAACTGATGACCCAAGATACCCTGAAGCAGAGAAAAAGGCACTTCAAAACTTAATTAATGTTTCATGGCCCATAGGATCAAATGTAGCCATACTTGCATTCGGTGCCGCTGATTCTAGAAATGGTGGTAAACCATCAACTTTTCCTATGTGCGGAAGTCAAAATGAAGTACTCTTAAGTGCTTCAACAATTGAGACATGGATTGATTCATGTATAAATACAATAGGCACAACACCTGTTGGCCCAATGACAGATCATAACAAGGCAATCAAAAAAGCTGTTGAGATCTTAAGTAGCACAAAATCAGTTAATAATTCAAAGTTTGTTCTTTTAATGACAGACGGAAAACTAGATGTGGATAATTTAAATCCAGTCAATCCTGACTATCAAGGAACAGGGGAAGAGAAGGATGAACAAGCAATTAATGAGTTGTTTTTAGAAGTGCTTCCCGAAGCTAGAGAAAAAGGTATACAAATTTGGCCTGTTGGGTTTGGAGAGGTAAACAGGATTGAATTAAACGGATATGCTCCAGAAGGTGGCCAGCCTGGTCCAGATTCATGTCAAAGAGAAATCCCTAAAGCTGTAATCGCAGAACCCGAGGACCTCCCTTATGAAATTAACAAAATTATTCGTCAGGTTACATGCTTGGGTGAATACAAACAAGGGGAAAATGTTGACCTTCCTTTACCCGGATATGCTGACTCAGCAACGGTAAACATTAAACATGGAGAAGGAGAAAAGTTTAAGATTTTAGGACCTAATGGTGAAGAAATCAATGGTGGTGGTCAAGGAAATGAATCGACGGTAGAAATTCCAAATCCAAGTGGTGGAAATTGGCAAGTGATTTCTGACTCCCCAGTAACAGTTGGGTACTGGTGGGAAAGCTCATTTGAGCCAGTAGTCACTTGCCCTAAAGATGATAATGAAGTAAGTATTTTTGTAAGACCATCAAACAACGACAGTGATTCAACCACAAATAGCCCAACATTCAATCTAGAAGTGATTGTTAATGGAAATAAACAAGTAATTGATTTAGAGCTAGGTGAGACTGAATCACTATATCTAGAGGAAGGAAAAAGTAGTATTGTTGCTGATGCCTCTGTTCAGTCACTAGACCAACCTGGTATATTGTCTTTCAAAACTACTGAAGAAGAATGTTCTTATAGTGTGGTAGCAGAAACTACAATCTCTGATGGTGAAGGGGATAAGGATGACGATGTTGGTGATCTCATAGTTGATTGTGAACTAACACCAGACCTTGGAGAATGTAAGAATGATTTCATTATTCCTTGGTGGTTAATTCTCTTGATAGCTTTAACTGTATTATCAATTCTTTGGTACTTATGGAATAGAAGATACTTAAGGACAGGGACATTTGTAGTTAGTAATACTTCGGGCGAACAAGGAAGAATAAGAGTACTAAAAAAATCAACTTCACTTGCCTTTAATATAAATGAGAATGCTGAACAAGGATCACAAGTAACAAAATCATCTCCTGAAGTACATGGAACGTATGAAGTAATAAAAGGAAAAAAAGGTTCTGATTTTAAGATTATAGGTCCAGCAGGCAGTGGTAACGCAGCCGAGAGAGAACTGGTTATAGGAGATAAGATTGCACTTGATGGAGAATACAAGGTTGAATTTGAAGATGGTTTTAATCGCAAACCAGTTGTAATTGATACAGACAACCCGTTTGATGGAGACAATCTTAGCGATAGTTTTTCAAACCCATCAGCTGATCTAGAGAAAGAAAGTGATGATGACAGTCCATTTTCATAAAGTTTTTAAAAACTTGTCGCTAGTAATAGGTGTAGAAATGAAAGGATACAACTAAATGGGAGTAACTCACAGAGTGCTTTATGTTGGGATCGGTGGTACCGGTGTTCATATAGGTAAAGAGCTTGAAGTAGCACTACGAAGAGACTTATGTGGGCCTGACGGAAAAGCATTAATTAGAAAAGGCGGCGCTTTCAAGAAACTTTCCCCATACCAATTACCTGACTATGTTCAATCACTTTATTTTGATTTCGATGATGATGCTGAACAAATTCTCCAAAAGGGAACTGATCTTAATACAAAACTCATAGAAAAAAATGCGACAGTAGTGAAAAGCATCCACGCTTCTGGAGCGACTAGTTATAGGGTTGCAGCTGAAATGCTCAGAGCTGATAAAGATACTTCTGTGATGACGAAAAACTGGTTACCTGAAAAAGACAATGAACCCCAAGTAGCACCATTATCTGACGGTGCTGGTCAGTATCCAACTGTTGGTAGAGCAGCTTTATATTTGGCTTTAAATAGATCAGGAAATGAAATTGAACGTGAAATCGATCAAGCTATTAGAAGGCTTGTGTTAGCTGGCGGTATGTTGCAGTCTATGAAAAATGAATCTGATAAACCAAAAGTCTTATGTTATGTAGGTTTTTCTGTAGCAGGAGGAACTGGTACTGGCATATTTTATGATGTAATTCACTTGCTTGAAAAAAGATTAAATACAATTTTAGAAGGAATAGAAGTTAACATTTTTCCGCTCACCCTTCTTCCGTCTGCTTTTGTTGAGAATTGGAAACCTAATAATGTAAAAGCAGGAAAATCTAATGCAGCCATTGCTTTAAAAGATCTCGCCCAGTTAGTAGAGCATTTACAAAAGGATGACCAACCAGAAGATTTTAAGATTCATTATCCTCAACCATTTGGAATAACAAAGATGACCCCTGCAACTATTCCAACAGCATTCTTATTTAGCAAGGCTGCTTCTGTTAGCCAAGAAGATATGTATAAATCAATGGCATCTTTTGTTATGTCTCAAGTTACTACTGGAGACAAACCTGTAGAAGAAGGGGAAGAAAAAAATCTAGATAGTAAAACAACAGAGATGTCTATATTTTCTAAAATTATTAATGATAAGTCACTCACTGCTCAGAATGATGATTATGGACCTGGATTAAAACCATTCACTCCAGCTATTTCAAGTTCACTCTCTATACCTGTTGAGAATGTTTCAGATCTCATATCACGCAAGCTCATATCAGAGTACTTTACAGAAAATAACGAGATGTCTTTGATTCAATCACAAAATAACGCAGTTGAAATGGCTGAAGTATTAAAGAATATGGAACTCGACTTTTTAGTAGATCCTACACCAACTAAGCCACAACAATTACTTGATGAAGAAGAGAATATTATTTCAAGTAGTGGTAAGGAGCTAAATAAAAATATTTCATACTATAAAGCTCAAGTTCAACGATGGATTAACAGTTTTGAACCGTATGCAAGAAAATCTATATCCGACGCATCCATGGATTGGAACCAAGAAATAATTCGCCTTCTTGATTCAAAATCCTTATTGCATACTATGAGAATATTCAATGGATCTAATTTATCACAAGACAGCCATTCAAAAGAGGGTGTTATTGGTAAGCTTTCAAGCTTTGGATCAACAATAAATAAAACAACCCAAGCTCCAGAGCAACCAAAAGTAAAAGGCCCTAAATCTTTACAAAGGGGTTCAAATCCAAGAATTAAAACAGAGTTTTTAAAACAATCCCTTCCAGAATGGTACAAAAAAGAGTTTAAAATTAAATGGCAGGATGCTTGGAATACACAGAGATCTAAATGGCAAAGTGTTGTTGATCAAATCAAAGATGTATTTTCAATCGTAACTTCAGGGTTGGACACTTTCTCGAAACAAACAGAGGAACAGTGGGAAGTTGCTAAAAACACAAAAGAAAATGAAAATGTTTTAGTCAATGGATTCCTTCCGCTTGATGAAGGCAATTTAGATACATTAAAAAATGATCTTGTAAAAAGCTTAACTAACACACCTTCAACACAGGCAACACCGTCTGCAACAGTACTTTTTGAAACTGTACTTACTAAAGGTATATGGCAAGAAGCTTGGAAAGTGTTTATGAAAAAATCAGAAGAGAACATTAATGAAGCAACTCTTGAATTAATCAACCATATAAAGATAGAGTTAAAAAACAAAGTAGTTGAAGAATTACAAAAATCTGCAACAGATGGAAGCTCACTACTTCCAAGTCTTAAAAACTTAATCATTCGTGCTTCTAGAGCAGGTACTACATCAGTTTCTAATCAGATAAAAGTTTTACAATCAGAATTAGGAAAAATGGTTCCGCTTGATGCTTTTCCTGATTCAGGTCCTGGTACACCTATTACAGAGATCTGGATTAACTACCCGCTAAATGAAAAAGACGAACAAGTCGAGGAATATCTAAAAAGACACATCACTGCAGATTGGCCAAACCAAAATGAAGGTATTGGAAAAATAAAATGTTATCCAGTCGGAGGAGAGTCAATATTTATATCAATTTATAATTTTGCAAACGGCCTATTTAGTTTGAGAGAGCCAAGAAATCTCTTTAAGGAGCTTTTTGACCTTAAAAATACACCTGAGGGTAGAGAACTTCAATGGAGACAAAGACTTTCTACCGAGACAGTATACAACCTTGCATCGAAAAGAGATTATGTAAATGCATTACAATACTTTCTAGTTGCTGCTTGGAATGACAGAGTAATCTTAAATGACGCAGAGAGTATAAAGAACGCTAAATCAATTGATATTCATTTACCTAATGACGGAGTTATTAGCCTCAACCTTAAGAAGTTTCAAAACTTTAGTACCATCTCTGATCTCCCTGAGGCTTTTAAAGACTTCTGGATCAATATGAGTACAGAAGACAGCTCTAACTGGGATCAACTACTCAGCATGATGCCTAATGGTGCACAAGATGGAGATATTATTGATAATCTACCAAGATCAAATGTATTCTCAGACATTGTCGGAACAGTTGCCCGAGAAGAGATAAAAGCACTCAATAGCCTATTAAATGAAAGTACTAAAAACTCCTCAATAGCTCCAGGCGTTATATCAAAAGTTAAATTGAAATTAGAATTTTGGACTGAACTATTACCTGAAGCTTTGAACAAAACGATTGGTGCTGGTGTTTACAATAAATTAAACCAATTAGCTGATGAGCTTCAAAAAGGACCAGATCCAAGTGGTTGACTCTAAACTCATTTCTCAGAAAGATACGACAGTTGAAGTAATTGATTTTAGAAAAGATCATATTCGAGATCTATTTTCAAACTCTCTGCCAGATCAGGCATTACAAAAATTAATAACTGAAAAATCTGGCGATAATTTATTAGGATTAAGCAGACCCTTTAAACTAATAACTATTCCCCACGAAGATGATATTGACTACCTGATAAAAGGAAACCAGGCAAAACAAAGTAGATGGGACATCTGGGAACGTTTACTATCTGAATCAAATTTAAATTTAGAAATTATTATTTTATTCACAGACAGCTTGCCAGAATATAAAGTATCAAGAAATAGATTATTTCTACCAGAGTTTTTAACAGAAAAAAGAATACGTATCATCTGGTGTTCTTCTCTAAATGGAATATTTTGGAGTCAAAATTATCAAAACTATCCTTCCGCATTACTTCATTGGAAATCTGATAATGTTTTACAGGGAAACTTCGAAGCCCTAGTTAAACCCCTAACTGTTCCTGAAATATTTGAGCATGTTTTTACATCAACAAAACCAGGTGAGATTTATAATCCTGGCCTTAGGCAGGCAGCTTTCGGATCAGGCTATAAAAAAGAAGGAAAAGACATATTATTCGAAGCTGCAAAACATATAACAGGCTCAGGTAACTTGCTGACCTCTGAATCTACAGAGTTTCCAAAAATACCTATTTCGGACTTTTACAAAGGTAATCTTAACCCCGCACTGCCAGCTTACAAAGAGGGGATATTTGCCGAAATTGATTCTGTAGGAAAGCGGTCTTTAGACATGTGTCGATTATTTGGGGCAACCAACAGTATTGTATCTAAAGATCAGATACCTTCATTTTCGCAACGGTTAGAAAAAACTTATAAAGAATATATTTCAACTATATCTACATTTGTGAAGTCATTACATAAAACAAAAGACAACGTCTCAAGTCTCGTGTGTTCTATAGATGCTAAAGACGGGTTTGATGAAGAAGAGTATGTAAAGATTATTGAAAACAACATTGACTTTTACTCTTCTAAGCCATCTATTCCATCTCACGAACGCCCGATCAGGGTTTCATCAGCAATATTTTTAAACATATTAAATGGCTTAAAAAAAGGTAACAATATTAAAGAGTACAAAATACTTCTTAATAAATTAATAAAAGAGATTACGCCAAAGACAAAACACAGCACCAAAACAGAGATTGATAAAATTTGGTCACCTCTTACACAAAATGGAGGATTACTGAATTCAAACATCGACACCAATAAATTGGAAAAAGTAGTTAAGAAACTTTTTGGAAATAGAATAGTTAGGGTTTTCTTTAACTTTCCATGGTCGATCCTTGATAAGAAAAAGATAATGATCTTTATAATGTCTTTTGTAACAATTGTGTTGTCAACTTTTTGGGCAGTGTCTACATTCATTGCGGGAGATCCTGGAGACGATCCAGTTTTTGGTACCTCTGGTTCTGAAAGGGTAGATGCTTTTGTTACTGACCTCTTTCGCAATACGCAGTGGGAGACAGTATTGTTGGACTTTCTTGGGGTAGCTGTACTTTTATGGGTTTCAATATATCTTACAGCTCGTCACATCATAAGAAATATTGAAAAAGTTGGAAGAAAACTCAATATAGCACAAATACCTGAAATTATTAGAGATGCAAAAGTGTCACTTTGGAAAACATTAATAAATGACTGGGTATTAGCAGGAGATCGTTATGAGGTTGTAAATTATTTAGAATCTATTGTGAAAATCTTAGAGCAAGTTGAAGAGTTGTTAGAAGAAAACTACTTACAAATTGAAGATGATGAAAATCTTATCTTCCAGAACAGACATTTAGAACCAAACCCAGTATTAGAGATCAACCTGAACTCTGTTTCAGAGAATGGAATTTATAAAGATTTTGAAGGCTCAGTAAGTATTTTGAAATCTGATTTAGTTTCTCTTTTAGAGCTATCGTTTGATCAAGAGTGGATGAAGATTAGAGGAGCTATAGGTAGAAATCTTGTTCCTGAGCGAATCATAGAAAACTTCAAAAAGAACCTTGTGGAGTTTGAACAAAGAACAATCAATAACTCAATATTAGATTCAAAAGTTGCACTTACTTCTGAAGGTAAAGAACAAAGAGAACAGATTGTTAAAAATCTTTGGTCTGAAGGTGATTACTCACGAGATAAAGTATTAGACCTGATGGAACTAACTGAAGATGCAGAACTCGTTCATTTCTTAAACTCAGAAGAGGTTTCTTTACTTAATGGCAGATCAGAGGGTATTAAACTATTTCGATTTGCACCATTAGTTCTTGACCTACCTGTGTATCCAAATTTTATACGCACGAAAGAAAGTAAAGTAGCTGGAATCATGCGACTTGTCCCGATGGCAATTCAGTTTGATTATTTACGATACTCAACAATTAGAGAGGAATTTGAATCGGTAATTTAGTATGTCAAAAATAAAATTTATACCACTGATAGAAGAGATACATAGACAATCAAAAAAGGTATCTTCAGATCTTCCTTTTCACGCAACAGGAATAGAGAAACAACTACAAGAAGCACTTTCATATGAGTTTAGAAAAGCAGCTAAACCTGTTGAAGCAATTAGAGAGTTTTACGCAGAAATCTATTACAAAGATTTTCCTGTTAAAGATTACAGGCCTGACTTTATAGTTTTCCCTGATAAAAATTGGAAATTAGATAAGACATTAATCATAGAGACTAAATTCGGCTCACTTAAAGAATTAGCTTCTGGTAGAGAGGAATTATTCAGATACTTATATTCTGCACAGCAAAGCACTT
>ENA-OSEY01002986-OSEY01002986.1-marine-metagenome-genome-assembly--contig:-NODE-2986-length-10602-cov-3.204086_pt1 | contig 10602 bp, 8 predicted proteins | sample MGYA00248465_ERZ534230 | MGnify/ENA primary metagenome ERZ534230 (study PRJEB26409, sample SAMN06344110) | marine metagenome | isolation source: Sea water from surface | place: Atlantic Ocean:Southern... | reverse complement strand
TGATCAGGAGGTGCTCGTCGAGATAGCTGAGCGCGCCGCCAAAATATCCTCATATGGTTTATTAAGAGCAGCGACAGAAGCCATGGATGATGGTGCTTATTTCAGTATGAAGTCCAAGTATAGCATGGTACTGACTGCATTGTCGGGTTGTGATCCATCCGTCATTAAACAGTGCTTAAAGATTAAAAGCGATATTTTTGTAAACGATTACCCTTCATCTAATCAGTTTTTACTTCTAAAGACTGCAGTAGATGAAGATATACACTCGGCCGAAACAAGGTCGGGCGAAGACCGGCTGCAAATGTTATTAGATGTTGGAGTCGACATCAATGCGCCTGCCTTTTCCTTTCTAACTGGCGCACACACACTAATTCTAGATTACTGTGCGTCAGGAAAGATAGATGAAGCCAAACCACTTATGGAAAAAATTTCAAAAAACTATACAAAACTATTAGATTATTTTCCTGAAAATACCAAAGAGGGATTTAAAACTGAGGCACTTCCAAGCATTTGGGAAAATAAAAAAGAATTTAATGATCTTATGAAGAAAGCTTCAGACGATATGATTAAATTAGCTGAAGCAATTGATACTGCTGAAGATCTTAGAGCAGTACAAAAAAAATTAATGTGGAGCAATTGTTCAGCTTGTCATAGCAGGTTTCGTGCTCCTCATTAATGTATAATCAAATTTTTACTTTAATACTTTTCGCAATTGTAACTGCATTTACTCCTGGTCCCAATAATATATCAGCGGCTTATTCTGGCTTTAATTTTGGTTTTAAAAAAACTATACCTTTAATGCTTGGAGTTATTTTTGGATGGACGACATTGTTAGTTTCGATGGAGTTAGGTCTAATAATAATTTTTCAAAAAATAAATTATTTACAAACTATTATAAAAATTTTAGGATCTTTATTTTTGATTTATCTTGCATATAAAATTGCGTATTCCAATATTAAAAAAAATAATCCTTTAAAAAAACCTATCAGATTTCTTGATATGTTTTTGTTTCAATTTATTAACCCAAAAAGCGTTGTGGTCTCAATGACAGTTGTTTCGACATTTATTGATGCTCAGAATAACTATGTGCGAGATTTTATAGTAGTAACCACTATTGGATTTTTTGTGGCTGTTTTTTCAATTAGTTCTTGGTGTTTATTAGGTAAATATCTAAGGAAATTTGTCACAAGTGACAGGTTTATCAAGAATTTTAATTATACCATGTCTTTTTTGCTTATCGTTTGCGTAATTTTGTTTTATGTATAGCGCATGAAATTTAATAGCAAAAATTCTTTTAAATCTCTGGACGTAATTAATTCCTCAGGAAAAAAATACAAAATTTTTAATTTAAATATTGCTGAAAAAAATGGGCTAGAGGGTGTTTCCAAACTTCCAAAATCTTTAAAAGTTTTATTAGAAAATCTTCTTAGGTTTGAAGATAATATTACGGTAGATAAAAAACAAATTTTAGCGATAAAAGAATGGCTTAAAAATAAATCATCGACTACTGAAATTGCTTACAGACCCGCAAGAGTTTTGATGCAAGATTATACAGGTATACCTGCAGTAGCCGACCTAGCAGCGATGAGAGACGCAGTGAAAGATAAAAATAAAAATCCTGATAAAATAAATCCATTATCTACAGTTGATCTAGTAATTGATCATTCAGTAATGGTAGATGATTACGCATCAGGCAATTCTTTTGCCCAAAATGTGGAAAGAGAATTCTCAAGAAATGGTGAGAGATATTCTTTTTTAAAATGGGGGCAAAAAGCATTTAACAATTTTCGGGTTGTTCCCCCTGGAACTGGAATATGTCATCAGGTTAACCTTGAGTATCTCTCAAAAGTAGTTTGGTCATCTAAGAGCGGAGAAGATTTATATGCTTACCCAGACACATTAGTTGGAACTGATAGTCATACGACAATGGTTAATGGTTTATCTGTCCTTGGTTGGGGTGTTGGCGGCATCGAAGCCGAGGCAGCAATGCTTGGTCAACCTATTTCAATGCTAATTCCAGAAGTAGTTGGAGTTGAATTAAAAGGAAAATTAAAAGAGGGCACAACTGCTACAGATTTAGTTTTAACAATAGTAGAAATGTTAAGAAAAAAAGGAGTGGTAGGAAAATTTGTAGAGTTTTATGGGGAAGGATTAAAAAATTTAACGCTTGCTGATAGAGCTACAATAGCCAATATGGCTCCTGAGTATGGAGCGACATGTGGTTTTTTTCCAGTAGATAATGAAACACTTAAATATTTAAAGTTATCAGGAAGAGATGAAGAAACGATTGCTTTGGTTGAAAAATATTCTAAAGAACAAGGATTTTGGGCGAGTGATGATGTGATTTTTTCTGATCAAGTTATGCTTGATGTTGGCTCAGTAGTAACCAGTATCTCTGGTCCCAAAAGACCTCAAGACAAAGTTCTATTAACTGAGGCATCGAGCTCTTTCGCAAAAGTTTATAAAGAAAATACAAAAAGATCAAAATTTGTTGAAGTTAAAGTTGAAGGTGAAGATTTTAATATTAAGGATGGTGATATTGTAATAGCTGCAATAACTTCATGCACAAATACTTCAAATCCAAGTGTATTAATTGGAGCAGGCCTATTAGCAAAAAAAGCTTTTGAAAAAGGTTTAAAAGTTAAGCCATGGGTTAAGACTTCTTTAGCACCAGGCTCTCAAGTTGTTACCGATTATTTGGAAAAGGCTGGATTAAATAAATATTTAGATAAATTAGGTTTTAACCTTGTTGGATATGGCTGTACCACTTGTATTGGAAATTCAGGTCCATTAAATAAAAATATTTCAGACTCAATAAACAAAAATAATCTCTACGCTGTTTCAGTTTTATCTGGAAATAGAAATTTTGAGGGCAGAATTAATCCTGACGTCAAAGCAAATTACTTAGCATCTCCACCTTTAGTTGTTGCATATGCATTAGCAGGAAATATGAATTTTGATTTGTACAAAACATCCTTAGGTAAAGATAAAAATGGAAAAGAGGTATATTTAAAAGATATTTGGCCAAGCAATAAAGAAATAGAGGATTTAATGTTAACGTCATTAAATGCAGAAATGTTTAAGAAAAGATATTCAAATGTTTCAAAGGGACCAAAAGAATGGAGAGAAATTAATACAGTTGATAGCGATATATATAACTGGGAGCAAAATTCTACGTATGTTAAAAAACCACCTTTTTTCGACAATTTACCAGATAAACCGGAGGGATTTAAAGCAATAACAGATGCAAGAATACTTTTAATTTTAGGAGATACTATAACTACAGATCACATCTCTCCTGCAGGGAGTATTAAAAAAGATAGTCCTACAGGAGATTATTTTATGAAGCATCAAATTCAACAAAAAGATTTTAATTCTTATGGTGCAAGAAGAGGGAACCATGAGGTAATGATGAGAGGTACTTTTGGTAATATTAAAATTAGAAATGAGATGGCACCTGGTACAGAGGGCGGTTTTACAACCCTTCAACCTGAAGGTAAAGTGATGAGTGTTTATGAGGCCGCAATGGAATATAAAAAAAGAAAGAATGATTTAGTCGTTGTTGCAGGTAAAGAATATGGAACAGGTTCATCTAGAGATTGGGCAGCAAAAGGAACAAAGTTAATCGGTATAAAAGCTGTATTAGCAGAAAGTTTTGAGAGAATTCACAGATCTAATCTGGTTGGTATGGGAGTTTTACCTCTTCAATTCAAAGAAGGTTTTGATAGAAAAAAATTAAATATAACTGGATCAGAATTAATTACTGTCGTAGATATTGAAAAGGGAGTTAAACCAAGAGCCGAAGTCACGTGTGAAATAAAATACAAAGATGGAACGATAAAAAAAATACAGGTTCTCAGCAGAATAGATACTGAAAATGAAATAGAATATTATAAGAATGGTGGAATTTTACAATATGTTCTACGTAATATGCTTAATTAATGATAAATTTTGAAGTTAAAACCTATCCAGAGTCTGAGAAATTAAAAAAAGAAAATCAATTAGCTTGGAAATTAGCTGAAATTGCTTCTGATAAATCAAGGCCAGGTGGTGAGCAGATTGAAATGGTCATCAATAGAATTATTGATAACGCTTCAGTAGCGATTGCATCTTTCAATAGGAAACCTGTAATTTCAGCTAGAGAAATGGCTCTAGCTCATAAAAGAAAAAATGGAGCAACTTTATTTGGAGTTGATAAAAAGATAAAAGTTGATTGCGAATGGGCTGCATGGGCTAATGGGACAGCAGTAAGAGAGCTTGATTACCATGATACTTTTTTAGCTGCCGACTACAGCCATCCAGGAGATAATATACCTCCCATTTTAGCAGTTGCTCAACAAACAGGTTGTAGCGGCATAGATTTGATTAGAGGCATACTAACTGGATATGAAGTTCAAGTAAATTTAGTTAAGGGGATTTGTCTTCATGAACACAAAATAGATCATATTGCACATCTTGGTCCCAGTGTTGCTGCAGGCATAGGAACAATATTAAAATTGAATACCGAAACAATTTACCAATCAATTCAACAAGCTTTACACACTACAATTTCCACAAGACAGTCTAGAAAGGGTGAAATCTCTAGCTGGAAAGCTTTTGCTCCAGCGCACGCGGGAAAATTAGCAATAGAAGCTGTAGACAGATGCATGAGAGGTGAGGGAGCACCTAGTCCAATTTATGAAGGTGAGGATAGCGTTATCTCTAGAATTTTGTCAGGGCCTAAAAAAATTTATACAATTCCACTCCCTGAAATTAATGAGGAAAAAAAGGCAATTTTAGAAACTTATACTAAAGAACATTCTGCAGAATATCAGTCTCAAGCACTAATTGACCTAGCAAAAAGCATGAACAAAAAGATTAAAAATTTTGATGATATTGAAAGAATTGAAATACATACAAGTCATCATACTCACTATGTAATAGGATCAGGTGCAAACGATCCACAGAAAATGGACCCTAATGCTAGTAGAGAAACACTTGATCATTCTATTATGTACATTTTCGCAGTTGCATTAGAAGACGGATCTTGGCATCATATAAAGTCATATACTTCAGCAAGAGCACATAAAAAAAGTACGATACAAATTTGGCAAAAAATAAAGACTTTCGAAGACCCTGAATGGACCAAAAAGTATCATAACCCAGATCCAAGAAAGAAATGTTTTGGCGGCAAAGTAATAATATATTTTAGAGACGGCAGCATTTTGGAAGAAGAGAAAGGCGTAGCGGATGCTCATCCAAATGGATTAAGACCTTTTAAAAGATCGAATTATATTGAAAAATTTAAAACCTTGACTGATGGATTGATCACTAAAAAGGAAAGTTTAAAGTTTTTAAAATTAGTGCAGAATTTAAAATCACTTAAAAATAAAGATCTAATAAATTTAAATTGCGAAGTTAAGTCAAAGAAATTTTCAAAAAACAAAAAAAAGTTTATTTTTTAATTTTTTTATACAAATCTTGAGCACTAATCCAAGCATCTTCTACTCGCGGTCCGTTAAACCAATCTCCACATATTCCAAGCCTGAGTTTTTTATCCCAATAGCTATTAAGTTTAATAGGTTCATTATTATGAGAATATTTCCAACCATGTAATTCTTTAAAAAAAATGTCTGAGTTTTTAAGACCTAAAATATTAAGAAATTCTTTAGTAATGACTTGTAAATAAAATTTTTTTCTTTTCTTATATCTTTTAATTATTTTTTTTGCAAAAGTTTCATTTGATTGTATTGTCCACAAATTAAACTTTGTTTTAAATCTATTTTTACTATTTTCGTTAGTCGCCCAGCCCAGTATCTTATTTTTAAATCTAATACTTGAAACAGGAATATTATAATCTTTCTTTATGGCTATCATAGCTGTCATATTAGGTTGCATAACAATTTTTTCTTTTAAAAAATTTTTTTTTAAATATTTTCTAGCTAAGGTTAGCATTTGCGGATAAGGACAAGTTAAAATTAAATTTCTACATCTATAAAATTTATTATTAACGAGTATGACCCAATGATCTTTTTTGTATATTATTTTGTCTATACTTGATTTGTAATTTGTGGAAATATTCTTTACTAAATACTTTTGTATATCGCTATTACCTTTTTTGCCTATATACTTATAACCAGGTCTTTTAACCCGTAAAGTCAAATCTAAATGGTTACCCTCCCATTTTTTTATAATTTTTTTTCTTTCTAAATTTATTAAAAATCTTTTAAAGAGCTTATTTTTCGGATAAATATACTGTAATCCATGATCAAAGCTCGCGCCATTCTTAAATCTTCTGTTTGATGATCTGCCCCCCGCTCCTCTAGCTTTATCAAAGATTTCTACTGAAGATTTTTTGGATAATAAATTTGCAATTGTTGACCCAGCCATACCGGATCCCAAAATACAAAATTCAATCATATACTAAATAAGAACTCGTATTTTTCTTGAATAGATAAAATTTCTAAATTAACAAAACCACCTACTATCAATTGAATGGCGACAATAATAATTACGAATATTCCCACATAACCAAGCCATTTATGATCTTTAATATAATTTGCAAAATATGTAGCAAGTGTAGCTACTAAAAAAACAGAGAGTAGAAGACCTACTATCATCAAATAATAATAATCTTTAGCAGCACCAACTACTCCAAGAACGTTATCAAAACTAAGTGTTATGTCAGCTATTAAGATTCTATAAACTCCAGTTTTAAATGATACCGGTTCTTTTGATTGAACCTGTGGTGATCTAATTTTATTTTTTCCAAAAAGATCTTGTCTGATATTATTTACTATCCAAATTAAAAGTAATCCTCCTAAAATCTTAATCCATGCATATTCAAGCATATAATCGGTTCCAAACGCAAAAAATATTCTGAATACAAATGCGCCGGCTACACCCCAAGCAATTATTTTTTTCTTATTTTGTGGCGCAAAATTTGAAGCTATTAAGCCTATAATGATCGCATTATCAGCCGCCATGACTATATCAATCAGTATAATTTGTAGTGAAATGATAACTTGTTCTAACATTTTAATAATTTGGTTATATAATTTTATTGTTTATTAATAAAGAATATTTTATTCAACCATATGACCACTTTAAGATATCCCGCAAACATCACAAAAGCTTATTTAATAAAATTATCCTTGCCTATATTTTTATCAAATTTAGCCATTCCTATGGTTGGTATTATAGATACTGCTCTAATGGGTCATTTAACCAATGAGGATTTTTTAGTTGCCACTAGTTTAGGCAGTTCAATCATTCTAATGATTTTCTGGAGCTTTGGATTTCTTAGAATGGGAACTGTGGGGATGGTCTCACAAAACCTTGGCAAGGGTGATTATAGAGAAATAGTTTATATCGTTTTAAGAAATTTATTAATTGCTCTTTGTATTTCAATTATATTGTTAATGTTATTTTTTCCAATAATTTATATAATTGGTTTTTTTTTCCAAATATCTGATGACGTCAAAATCTTAGTAGAACAGTATATTTTAATAAGATTATTTTCTTCACCAGCTGAGCTAACTTTATATGTCTTAATCGGATTTTTTCTTGGTCTACAATTAACAAACATATCAAGTATTATAGCTGTCCTATTCAGTATTTTGAATATTCTTTTGAGTATTATATTGGTCACCAAATATAACTTAAATATTTTAGGTGTAGCATATGGAACTTTAATATCAGCATATATAGTTTCAATATTTTTTTTAGTCATTACTTTTTTCTACATAAAAAAACGATTTAAAATCACTCCTCGATTTAAACTCAGTATTTTTACCAAAAAAAAGGTTTTGAGATTGTTAACGATTAACTTTGATATATTCTTGAGAACAGTTTGTTTAACTTTTGCATTTTTATGGATAAATTTTTTAAGTTCAAAAATAAATCAAGAGTTCATAGCAGTAAACACAATTCTACTTCACCTTCTAACAATTGCTGCTTTTTTTTTGGATGCATATGCTTATTCAGCAGAAGGTGTTATTGGATATACGGTTGGAAAAAAATCTGAAAAAAGTTTTTTGTTGACAGTTTCTAATTCAATACAATTAAGTTTTATTACTGGTTTAATTATCGGAGTTTTTTATATTTTCTTTTCTAAGGATATAATTAATTTGATTACAAATCTTGATATCATGAGATATCATACGTATGAATATTTATTTTGGTTGGTATTACTTCCACCAATAGCCTCTATATGTTATCAGCTTGACGGTATATTTATAGGCGCTACAGAGACTAAATCCATGAGAAATAGCACTGTCGTCTCTGTAGCTCTTTATTTACTAATTTCAACAATCTTTGTAGATCTTTTCGGAAATCACGGTATTTGGATGTCAGTTGTTTGTTTAATGTTTTTTCGATCAATTACTTTGTACTTACAGTTTGGAAATATAATAAGAAAGTTTTAATGAACTTAATTTATAAAATTCCAGGATATATCTTATGCTTACTTGGCGGGTTTTTTTTGAGTTGGGGAGGCCTCATAGTTAGATCATTTAGAGAGGCGGATATATGGCAAATACTTTTTTTGAGATCTCTCTTTTTTTTACTGGCCTTATCAATTTTTTTAATTCTTACATACAAAAAAAATACAATTACAATTATAAGAAAATCGGGTTTACCAGGTTTAATTGGAGGAATAGTTTTATCGTTTAGTTTTATTTCCTATGTTGTTTCAATGACTGAAACCACAGTTGCTAATGTTGTATTCATAATCAGTACACAAACTATGTTTTTAGCAATAATGGGGTATTTTTTCTTGAAAGAAAAAATTTCATTAATTGGTTTTTTATCAATTTTTCTAGCAATGAGTGGTATTTTAATTATGGTTGGAGACTCCATTAATCAAGGATCATTATTTGGCAATTTAGTTGCGTTAGCTATACCAATCAATTTTTCAATTTTAGTTGTAATTATAAGAAAATATCCAAATTTAGATATGATTCCTGCAATATTTTACTCTGGTATATTTAGTATGATTTATGGATTTTTTTTAGCAGACGAGTTAATTTTTTCTAATCATGATATTTTTATGGGTTTTTTACTTGGTGTCCCTCAATTGGCCTTTGGCTTTATTTGTATTACAATTGGATCTAGATCTACACCAGCGGTAACAGTTGGATTATTAATGCTGCTAGAGTCTATTTGTGGCACATTATGGGTATGGATATTTTTAGATGAAGTGCCCCCTTTAAGCGTTATTTTAGGAGGAGCAATAATAATCGTTGCTATTATTACAAAATACTTTGACAGAAAAAAAATAATTGCTAACAATTAAGTTTGACTTTTCAGTCAAATTGTAACATCTTACCGTTTCGACGGGAGAGACTAATTTAATTAGCGCCGAAGGAGCAACCACCCCGGAAACTCTCAGGCAAAAGGACCGTCGGCATAATAACTCTGGAAAGCAGGCTTAGGCCTCACCGAAGGAGCAAATCTCTCAGGTCAATGACAGATGGGGTAAATAAGAGTTATTATGAATGTACAAAAAACAGCTTTATATAATTATCACAAAAATCTAGGAGCGAAATTCGTTCCGTTTGCTGGATATGAAATGCCCATCCAATACAAAGATGGAATTGTTAAAGAACATATATCTACCAGAGAGCATGCTGGATTTTTTGATGTTTCACACATGGGGCAATTTTTTTTAGAAGGAGATGATACTTTATCAGATGCATTGGAAAAAATTATTCCTGCAGATTTAAAATCATTAAAAATTAATCATTCAAAATATTCTTTTTTACTAAATAATAATGGCGGTATAATAGATGACTTGATTATCACAAAGAACGACAAGGGATTTTGTATAATTTTAAATGCAGCATGTAAGGAAAACGACATTAAACAAATTTGTCAATTTTTAGGAAAAAATCACAAATACATTTTAAATAATGAGTTATCATTAATAGCTTTGCAAGGCCCTAAGTCTGTAGAAATTTTAGAAAAACTTATACCAGGTGTTAAAGACTTAAAATTTATGACCGGTAACAATTTTATTCACGATGGTGAAAGTATTTATGTTACAAGATCAGGTTACACTGGGGAAGATGGTTTTGAGATTTCTATTTCAAATAATAAAGTTGAAAAACTTATTGATTTTTTAATTTCAAATAAAGTTAAACCTATTGGGTTAGGAGCCAGAGATACACTTAGGTTAGAGGCAGGTCTATGTTTATACGGTCATGATTTAAATGAACAGATAAATCCTGTTGAAGCAAATTTAAGATGGGCAATAGCAAAAAAAAGAAAAGAGGTAGGCGGTTTTAATGGTTGGGATAAAATCAAAAGCCTTCTTGCCAATGGAAGTGAGAAAATTAGAGTTGGATTAAAACCTGATGGAAAAATCATAGCTAGAGAGAAGACAAAAATATTTTCCTCAGATGATAAAGAAATAGGATTCGTAACAAGTGGAACTTTTGGTCCTAGTGTAAACGCTCCGGTTGCAATGGGGTATGTAAAATCTGAATTTTCTGAAATAGGCACATCCATTCAGCTTGAAGTAAGAGGAAAAAAATATGGGGGTAAAATTTCTGAACTTCCATTTTATAAAAAAAGTTATGTTAAATAAGGGGAAACAAATATGAGTGAAAAAAAATTTTCTAA
>ENA-OSEY01002983-OSEY01002983.1-marine-metagenome-genome-assembly--contig:-NODE-2983-length-10608-cov-3.211281_pt1 | contig 10608 bp, 10 predicted proteins | sample MGYA00248465_ERZ534230 | MGnify/ENA primary metagenome ERZ534230 (study PRJEB26409, sample SAMN06344110) | marine metagenome | isolation source: Sea water from surface | place: Atlantic Ocean:Southern... | reverse complement strand
CGAGTTCATCTTTGAATGGATGAAAACATAGAGTTGGAAATTTTGCAGATTGGATCACTTATTGGATTCGGGAGTTTGTTATTTACTGCTGAAGTGTGTCGAATCCGTGATAGACGAGAAAGTGTTTCCCACCAGCCCGGGAAATGAGGGTCACTCCGGTTTTGCGTGCGAGTTCAAGACCCATTTGAGTCACACCGGAACGGGAAATCAGGATGGGGATTCCCATTTGCGCCACTTTGAGCACCATTTCAGAGGTAAGACGTCCGGTGGTATAGAAAACTTTGTCTTCACCTGACATTCCATCCAGCAGCATCTTTCCGGCAATGGCGTCCACGGCGTTGTGCCGTCCGACATCCTCAATGAATACGATGACCTCGTCCTGTCGGCAGAGGGCGCATCCATGGACAGCCCCTGATTTTCGGTAAACCTGATTGTAATCTTTGATACGTTTGAGTAACCGGTAAAGCGTTTCTTTTGATAGTTGTATTTTGGGTAGGCGGATGTTTTCCAGTTCTTCAAGGATTGAACCGTAGACGGTGCCCTGCCCGCAGCCTGTGGTGACCGTTCTACGGCCCAGTCGTTCTTCCAATCCCTCAATCCCCTTCCAGGTATTGACGACGGAAGCATCAACTTCCCAGTCCACCTGAACCGAACGGACCTCGTTCAGGTCATTGATGAAACGCTGGTTGAAAAGGTAGCCGAGGGTGAGCAGTTCCGGGTGACTGCCCAATGTCATCAGGGTTACGATTTCATTTTTATCCACATAGATTGTAAGAGGTCTTTCCCCGGTGATTTCTGCATCACGGAATTCTCCATTCTCATCCATCACCCTGACCTGGGGAAGGTCTGCCAAACTCGCGCGGCTCAGTTCAGGCTGGTTCACCGAGGAATTTGTCTTATTTCCATCAATGTCATTCATTGAATCAATATTTGATGATCATGGGTTATTGCAAGTTCTCAAATCGCCGGTTTCATTATTTATCTAAAATCAGATTAGAAATTGAAACATCCATGAATGGCTGTCAACCCCTGCAAAAGGAGAAAATCTTGAGTGCCCTCAAGGTGCATGGTAGAAATGAAGGGCTTACCCAAAAGATACATTCAATCATCCTAGAGTCATTTTGCTGATGAAAACCGAGGCAGAAATTCGGATGCGCGGGTTTTTGAGACGCACTCCGGTTCCGGAACTGCTGGATTTAATCCGAAAATACTGCCTCCCCCTTGAAAATGAAACTGTCGACTTGAAGCATCTTGGAGGACGCATTTTGGCAGAACCGATTTGCTCTGAGTTGGATGTTCCGAATTTCGATCGTTCCGCGATGGACGGATACGCGCTGAAAGCCGAGGAAACTTTTGGTGCATCGAAGTATGCTCCGCTTTCATTTGAGGTGGTTGGAGAAGTCACACCGGGAACCCGATTCGAGCAAACCGTGGATAGCGGTCAAGCCGTCCGGATCATGACCGGTGGGCCTGTTCCTGCGGGAGCCGATGCGATCCTGGTCGCCGAACACGCAGAATCAGAAGGAGACCGGATCCATGTCCAGGAGCCCGTTCCTCCGGGGAAGCACATTGGCTTTTGCGGCGAAGATATCCGCGCTGGGGCACCGCTTTTTGAATCAGGAAGAAAACTTCGTCCCCAGGATATCGGCCTTTTATCCTCCGTTGGAATGCATGAGGCGTCTGTGGTCCGTCGGCCGATTATCGATTTTTTGATCACGGGAAACGAACTGCTTCCACCTGGATCCAAGCCGCAGGGAGTCTCCATTGTTGATTCCAATTCATTGATGCTTCGACAACTTGCCGAGAGGGATGGAGCTGAGATCGGGAAGATCCTCCATCTTCGGGATGAACGCGAAACCATCCGCAAAGCCATGCTCGAATCCGAAGCCGATCTGATCTGTGTCACCGGGGGGACATCAGTTGGGCTGGAAGATCATGCTCCTACGCTTTTGGAAGAAATCGGCACTTTGTTGGTTCACGGCATCCCCATGCGCCCGGCTGCCCCAACAGGATTTGGCTTGATCGGCCCAAGAAAAGTTTTCCTCCTGCCGGGAAACCCTGTTTCATGTCTTTCCGCATATGACTGCTTTGTCGGCCTTGCTATACGTCGCTTGGGAGGGCTCTCTGAAGACTGGCCCTACCGCAAAACAAAACTTCCGCTGCGGTCAAAAATCGCTTCTCAAATTGGCAGGATCGAATACGTCCGGCTTCAGATTCAAGAAGGAAAAGCCGAACCGATTGCCTCGGGAGGTGCGTCGATTCTTTCTTCCACTACCCGCGCTGATGGCTTTCTGCTTACCCAAGAATCTTCTGAGGGATTTGCTGAAGGAGAAGAGGTGGAGCTCTGGCTTTATGATTGAAACAAACCGGATGCTTTGATGAAACAAGAACAGTTTCTCAATTTGGCAAGCGCGGAAGAAGCGCTGAAAAAGTTTCGTGATGCTGTCAATCCTGCTCCTCTTGGAGAAGAGCAGATTCTGCTGAAAGAAGCCCGTGGCCGGGTGCTTTCCCGGGATGTGATCGCTTCGATCAACGTTCCTTTTTACGACCGCAGCAATTTTGACGGCTACGCGGTTCGTGCGGAAGATACCTTCGGCGCCGAGGAAACTGAGCCTTTGAGCCTCAAACTGAATCGTGAAATCCTGGCTTGCGGAGTGATTCCTGAAGAACAACTCCTGCCTGGCACGGCTACTCCGATCTCAACCGGAGGGGTACTTCCTCGAGGAGCGGATGGTGTGGTGATGATCGAGAATACCCATCCAGACGGGGACCGGATCCGTGTTCTGAAGCCGATCGTTCCAGGAGGAGGAGTCTCCCTGGCAGGATCCGATTTGGGTGCCGGGGAAGTAGTACTGCGCCGTGGAGATCTGCTGGGTTTCCGTGAAACAGGAACCCTTGCAGCCGTTGGTGAAACCCATGTCTGGGTTTGGAAAAAACCCAAAGTAGCGGTGGTTTCGACCGGAGACGAATTGATTGCTCCCGGAGAACCCATGCAGCTTGGACGTGTTTATGACTCCAATAGCCTGGTTGTGGGGCACGCAGCAGAGGAACTGGGCTGTCTGGTGGAATTTCTGGGAATCGTCAGGGATGACGAAAAACAATTGGAGCAGGTGGTTCGACGAGGCCTGGAAGCCGACATGCTGCTGCTCTCCGGAGGAACGTCGAAAGGAGAAGGTGACCAGAATTACCGGGTCTTTGCACAATTCAAGAATCCCGGAATTCTCGTGCACGGAGTTTCCCTTAAGCCCGGCAAACCCCTTTGTCTGGCTGTGCTGGAAGGAACCCCTGCTGCCATCCTTCCTGGTTTTCCGACGTCTGCGATTTTTACTTTCACCCGCTTCATCGCCCCGGTTTTGAGGGAAATGGCGGGTCTTCCTCCCGAGAAAAATACCCGACTCAAGGCCAAGGTTCCCCTCAAAATTCAGTCCGATAAAGGACGCACCGAATTCAACCTGATTCATCTGACCGACGGTCCACAGGGTAAAGCAGCCTATTCCACCGGTAAAGGTTCTGGCTCGGTGACAGGGTTCTCGCGGGCAGACGGTTTCATGGAAATCGAAAAAGAAACGGAAATGATCGAAGCGGGTGAGGAGATGGAAATCCAGTTGCTTGGCGATGCCGTTCAACTTCCGGATTTGATGATCATCGGCAGTCATTGTGTCGGGATGGATTTTCTCCTTGGCGAGATGCGTCAACTCGGTTACCAGTCCCGGTTCATCCCTGTGGGCAGTATGGGAGGAGTTCTTGCCGCACGTCGGGGAGAGTGTGATTTGGCAGGAACGCACCTGATGGATGAAGCAAGCGGTATTTACAACGAGCATTTGCTCACTCAGGGATTGAAACTTGTTAAAGCGTACCGCCGGGGTCAGGGGTTTATCTTTCGAGAAGATGATCCACGTTTTCAGGGTTTTCAGGATTCTTTCCAGGAACGTTTTGAGGAAATGCTTTCCGATCCTGAATTGAGGATGATCAACCGCAACCGTGGAAGCGGGACACGGGTGCTGATCGATGGTCTTTTAGGAAAACATCAACCCCAGGGATTTCTTTATGAAGCGAAATCCCATCAGGCGGTGGCTGCCGCAGTCGCCCAGTCAAGGGCCGACTGGGGAGTGGCGATCCGTTCCGTGGCAGAGGATCAGGGATTGGGGTTCATTCCTTTGCAGGATGAGGAGTATGATTTCATCATCCCGGAATCACGTCTTCAAAAACCGGCAGTTCAGGCATTGATCGGACTTCTTGATGAGAAACCCATCATTGAACGGCTGGAGCAAATGGGTCTGATCCGAAATCCAGGAAAAGATCGATCATGAATCAATCCACTCCAGAAAATGGATACCGGTTAAAAAAAAGCGAAAAGCTTTTCATCAAGCTGTTTGTGATGCTCTTGAGAAGCATTGCATGGACATCGAGAACGGAGCTGGAAAATGAAGGGATCATCGATGAGGCTCGTCGTCTCCATGGAGGCTTCATCCTATCTACCTGGCATCGGGATATCTTCTTCAGCATCTGGATGTTCCGTGAACTGAATTTGACAGCCATGATCAGTGCAAGCCGTGACGGGGAAGGAATCTTTCAGGTGATGCGTCATTTCAATTTTCAGGGTATCCGCGGTTCTTCCAACCGTGGAGGAACCGAAGCCTTGCTGGAAACCACAAAATTCCTGAAACAGGGAGGTGGGTTGGCGATTGCTCCGGACGGGCCGACCGGCCCTTCACTCAAATCGAAACCTGGGATTATCCTGCTGGCACGGGATTCCGGAATGCCGATCATCCCCTGGAGTTATGCGTCGAAAAACGAGTGGCTGCTGAAAACCTGGGACCATCACCGCATTCCCAAACCCTTCAACCGGATTCGCGGAACTTTTGGAGAACCTTTGATGGTTCCGAAAAACTTGGAACTCGAATCGATTCCTGAATATTGCGGTAAGCTTGAGGAGGCAATGAAGCAAACTGCTGAATTTGCTGCCTGGAACTGAGAGAAAATTTTTCTTATTTTTTTGTCAGATAGGTGATTCCATCCCAACCCGCGGCTGCATCCGGATTGTTGATCATGATTTGACACCGGTTGAGATAGATTTTGGTGGCGGGGTCATCAGGAAAACTTTGGATGCATTGCTCAAATCCTTTCAGGGCATCTGACCAGTTTCCTTTTTCATAAATTTCGACTGAATTTTCGAACTCTTCCCGACTCTTCAGCTTTGCCTCTTTGATCGACTCTTCCTCGTAGTCGAAGATCTCGAAGATATCCATCGGTTCATTACGGCCGACCACGGAAACCCGGTCCAGTTTCCTGGAAAGAAAAGGTTTGTCCTTGATCAGTTCCTGGGTTTTATCGGAAATGATGATGGAGGTTTTAAACAGTTTTGTCAGCCCCTCAAGCCTTGAAGCAACATTGACCGAGTCTCCGAGCACGGTTGATTCCATTCTGTCGGTGGAACCGACCGTTCCGAAAACGGCGGAGCCGCTGTGAATCCCGGTTCCGTTGGAAATGGGAACATACCCTGTTTTCTTACGGAAGCCATTGTACTCGTTGAGCATGTACTGCATTTCGATTGCTGCTTCTACCGCCCGTGCTGCTTCAAATTTGTCATCGTTTTCCGGGAAGTTGAACACCGCCATGATCGCGTCTCCCACATATTTGTCGATGATGCCTTCGTGGTTTGCAATCGGTTGGTTCATATGTTTGAAGTAGGAATTCAAAAAATTCAGAATTTCCTGGGGTTTCATCGATTCTGAAAGGGACGTGAAGGAACGGATATCACAAAAAAGCACCGTCACATGATCACTTTCCGCTCTTCCTAACTGAATGTTTTCGATCCCGTCATTGGCAATTTTTTTCAGAAACTGTCTGGGGACAAATTTTTCAAAAATCTGGGTGATGGCGAGAATTTTTCTGGAATCCAGGAGGAGTTTGAAATTGAAAACCAGGAACAGGATCAGGGTAACGATCAGCAGCAGCAGCTGAAGCCAGGTTGCCTCGAGAAAACTCAGAATCTCGACATTGTCAGCAACTGACGAAAGAAAAAGAGAAGTGTTCCCATTCCGGTCAGGGATCACAGTGAAATAAAGATGTTTGTCATACCCAAGCCAGGTATATCGGGTCATCTGCACCAGGCTGGTGGCAATGAAACTTTTTTCGTCTTTGGACAGAGAAAGCCATTGCGTGAGACTTTCGGGAAAATTCACTGATTTCCAGGTATCCACACGAGCCAAAACCGATTGTTCAAGCCAGGGCAAGGTATCTTCACGCATCATCCTCAACTCTTCTTCGGGAAGGGACCGGTATTCCTCGCCGTAACGTTCCGACAAAACACCGTCCAGCCTTTCTGCAAGGCTGAGTTCGGACACGATTGGCATCCCGTTTCCAGGCCAGAAATAGATCCTTTCCTTTTCTGCCTGCATGAGGATTTCTTGCTTTTGTTCCTCCGTCTCAAGGGCGAATTGAATCAAAAGATGCATGGCTCTGGACTGGACGGTGGGCAAATTCAATTTGTGTTGAAGACTGAAAAGCACCCAGGCCGACTCGGCTATCAGAATCAAAACCGCAAAGACTTCAATAATTTTTGTGCGAAGATCCATTGACTCAATTAAAAAGTTAGTCTCAAACTTGAGTTCCAAAAATCCGAGATTTTGAATCAAGAATTTACAATGAGATAATAAAAAAACTAAAGCAGTAAAGCGCAATTAACCGTGAAATTCCAGGAACAGATTGGAACATTCAGGATCATGACTCACCATTCATTCAAAAAAAGGGTATGAACTTGTACTTGTGCCGGGAATTGAGAAACACTGCTTTCTGGAGAAATTTCAGTTTCAGTTGCTGTTGAAACTGGACCCATTTTTTGACCAAAGATTTTGCATTTCATAGTAATTTCCCTGAAGTCATGACCATCAGTATCACCATCATCGGTCACAACGAGGTGGACCATCTGAATGAGTTGCTGCCCCAACTCCAATGGTCGGATGAAGTCATTTATGTTGATTGTGAGAGTAGCGACGGATCGCTTGGAAAGGCAGAGGAACTGGGATGTAAGACCTTCTCGCGTCCGAATGACCGAAATCTCAACGTCAACAAGAGTTTTGCCATGGATCAGGCCAGCGGCGACTGGATCTTCTATCTCGACCCCGATGAGCGGATCCCTTCCGAGTTGGTTGAGGAAATCCGGGAGATCGTTGCTTCAGAAACCGAGTATTCTGCCTTCCGATTGAAGAGAAAAAACCATTATTTCGGGAAATGGCTGGAGCATGGAAGCCAGTACCCGGATATTCAGCTCAGAATGTTCCGCAGGGGCAAGGGAAAGTTCGCCAACCAGCATGTCCACGAAAAACTCCAAATTGAAGGAAAAACCGGGATGCTCAAAGAAGACATGCTGCATTACTCCTACATGAACATCAGCCAATTCCTGAAGAAATTCGATTTTTACTCCAGCTTTGAGGCAGGTTTCATGTTGGAGCAGGGAGTCCAGGTCAATTCCATCAATCACCTGCGTTATTTTCTGTTCAGACCTGCTACCCGCTTCTTCCGGCGTTATTTTATCAAAGGCGGTTTCAGGGATGGAATACCAGGACTCTTTTGCGCCTTCTTCGACGCGCTTAACATCATGGTCCGCTATTTCAAACTCTGGGAACTGAAGCGTAAAAATTCCTGAGAAAATGGTTTCAATTTTTCTTTTCAAAAGAACTGGATGAAAAAAGCAACTTGGTATTTTGATTTCATTTCTCCCTACGCCTACCTTCAAAACCTAAGGCTCAATGAATTCTCAAGAGAGCTTGAAATCGAGAGAAAACCGCTGGTTTTTGCAGGCTTGCTCAAACACTGGGGCAACAGGGGGCCGGTGGAGATCGAAGCCAAGCGGACCTTCACCTACCGTCAGGTGCAATGGATTGCGGAACGAGGGAAGATTCCGTTTCGTTTTCCGGAGCGACATCCCTTTAATCCTGTTCCATTGCTGAGGTTGTGTCTTGCAGCAGGAAGTACCCAAAAAGCCGTGGACGCGATTTTTGATGGTGTTTGGGGAAAGGGACTTTCAGGGGACAATCCGGAACATTGGAAAACCTTCTGCGAAGCCGTGGGCCTGACGGAAGAGGAAGCCAACGAGAAAATCTCAGATCCGGAAATCAAGTCTCTGCTCCGGAATAACGGAGAAGAAGCGATTGACGCCGGAGTTTTCGGGGTTCCGACGATGCTGATCGGAGATAAGCTTTTTTGGGGAAATGATTGTTGTGAGATGCTCGGCGAATATTTACTCAATCCGGACCTTTTCGAAAGTGCCGAAATGAAGCGTCTGGAAAATCTACCCGGGATGTGAACTCCCCCAAAACCAGTTCATCATTAAATCAGGAATTCCGGGACCGCTTGCGGATTTTACGATCCATCTCCTTGACATATGAGAGAATTTCCGGCTGTTTCGTTTCTTCGGCCCATTCCTTGAGTTTTTCAAAACGTTCTTCCGTCATCGGCGGTGCCGTCCAATGAAATTTGTTCATCCTGCTCCTATTCAAAATTGATCAGCTACTGGTCTGAATTTCACATCCAGAAACTTTACCCTTAAAAGACTTATCCGGATCATGTCTGAGGATTCTGCCAGGATTTTCATTATCATGAAATGATGAAATTTAATTTGGAATTAAAGCAACTGATTCAAGACCGTCTAGAGAGGGAGGACTGGATGGATTTCAGTCATCTCGCATTGAAGCCAGCTGCTGTGGCATTGGTGGTCACATGCAAACCGGGAAGTGATGAACCCTGCCTGCTTTTGACCCGTAGGGCAGTTCATTTAAAGCGTCATGCAGGGCAGTATGCGTTTCCGGGAGGAAAGCTCGACCCGGGAGAAACAATTGAAGCAGCAGCTTTGAGGGAATGTGAGGAAGAGATCGGATTGGAGTTACAGGAAACCTCTGTTTTAGGCCGGCTCGATGATTTTGCTACACGCTCCGGTTTTTGTATTTCATCAAGGGTGGTCTGGTGTCCCCATCCTGAAATGTTGAATCCTGACTCCCGGGAAGTGGAAAAAGTGTTCTCCATTCCGTTTGAGGAACTTAGGGATCCAGAGATCGATGAGAGGATGTTGAAGTTGGAGGATCAGCAGACGATCGGCTTTTCATTATTGCTTCCCAGCATAGGCCATCAGGTTTTTGCCCCAACGGCGGCCATCCTTTACCAGTTCCGGGAAGTCGTGCTGTTTGGGTGGATGACCCGTGTTCATGATTTGGAACAACCCCGGTTTACCTGGAAATGATCAGCAATAGCGGTTCATTTTCTTCAGTAAAATCTCAAAGTATTCTTTTTTCCAAATAACAGGCTTTCCTAATGACTGGATTTTCCTAGCTGATATGATCCGATGCTGACGCAGTTGTAAAGGATTCTAAGGGAATTTTACTAAAAAGCATGATGGGGCAGAAGGGATGAATGTCAGTCGCATATCATCCCTTCCAGAGGCTCCTGACGTGCCGATTAGCAGCCTCAATGTGAACATATCACAATTTTTTGATATGGGAAGAAAAAACGGAAAAAATAAGCTGAAATTTGCTCGAATTCCTCGGAAGAAATTTACTTTTTGACGATCTGGAAATGTTTTTCTGGAGCAAAATAACACTTGAAATTAACCATTTCAGAGCTGATATAGTTCTTTTAAAAGGATAAATATTTTTTTAACCCAAGCCCGGAGATGAAAGATGGCAAAAGCCTATCTGGTTGCTGTGTACTACAAAATCCATGACGAAGAAAAATTGAAAAACTACGGAGCAGATGCACTTCCCGCAATGATGGCGAATGGAGGAACCGCGCTCGCACGCGGCACCAACATTTCCGAAATCGAAGGAGTGCCTCCTGAAAGGGCAGTAGTCGTTGAGTTTGAAAGCGTGGAGGCTGCACAGAAGGCATACAACAGTGAAGCCTATCAGGCTGCGAAGAAAAAACTCGAAGGAGGTGTGGACCGCATGTTATTTGTAATCGAGGGAAGTTGAATATCCAAATTTAGAATAAGTCACCTTAATTTCAATCCGGAGCATCGGGACTTTCCATTGAGGAAGAACTCCAATAGCGTATTTAGGCATCAAGTACCCGCTCCTGGATTTTGGAAGAGATCTAGGTCAATTCACTGGCTAAGGAGACGATCGTGAATGAGTTCAAGGAACAGAAAACCTTCATGATCATGTTTTGGGCTTAGCCGAGGGTATTGAAAAACAGGTTACGGTGATCGGTTGATCAAGCTATAATCTGCAATCCAACCAATGAAAAAGGTAAAATCATGAAAGTAAAAATCATCTACTGTTCCATGTGAAACTACCTTCCTGATGCGGAGCGTGTCTCGGCAGAATTGAAGGAAATGAAGATCAGTGATATTGAACTGGTGCCTGAAGGAAAAGGAATCTTTGATGTTGAAATTGATGGAAAACTCATCTTCTCCAAATTCCAATCGGGGCGGTTCCCTGATCGAGGTGAGATTCCGGGTCTGATTTCAAACCAGGATTCCATCAAAGGGATTGTAAACAGTCCGGATGCATCCTGTTGCTGAAACCCGAAAGGTTTTTGAATTTATCCGGATTGCTCAAAACCTCATCGTAGATGAGGGAAGTCTAATTCATCATCCAAGATGATGATCAGGAC
>ENA-OSEY01002982-OSEY01002982.1-marine-metagenome-genome-assembly--contig:-NODE-2982-length-10621-cov-6.795808_pt1 | contig 10621 bp, 10 predicted proteins | sample MGYA00248465_ERZ534230 | MGnify/ENA primary metagenome ERZ534230 (study PRJEB26409, sample SAMN06344110) | marine metagenome | isolation source: Sea water from surface | place: Atlantic Ocean:Southern... | reverse complement strand
CAATTCAAAAAGAGTCAGTTGTAATAAACATAACTAATCAAGGATATATTAAAAGAGGAGCGTTAAGCTCCTTAAAAGCTCAAAAAAGAGGAGGAAAAGGCAAAACTGGCATTTCTACAAGAGAAGACGATTTTGTTGTGCAAATTTTCACAGCTAATACCCATACCCCTGTTCTTTTTTTTTCTACACAAGGGTTAGTTTACAAAATTAAAGCACATAAGATCCCAGAGGGGACTGCTGCATCAAAAGGGAAATCAATATTTAATATTTTACCTTTGAAAAGTCATCATTCTATAAGCTCAATAATGCCTTTACCAGACGATGAGGCTGAGTGGAAAAATCTACTGGTAGTGTTTGCAACTTCAAAAGGTAATGTTAGAAAAAATTCATTGGAAGATTTCGCCAATATTAATAATAGTGGAAAAATAGCAATGAAGTTGGATCAGGACGATAAAATTATAGGTGTCAAAATTTGTAAAGATGATCAAGATATTTTGTTGAGCACTCAACTTGGTAAATGTATTCGATTTAAATCAAAAAAACTTAGACTATTCAAAGGGAGATCCTCAAAAGGAATTAAAGGTATAAAATTAAATGAAAATGATAAAGTAATTTCATTGTCAATACTAGATAATACACAAATTAATTCAAAAATTTTAAATAAAGAAAAAAAAATTAAAAATGCTTTAGACAGATTTATTTTGTCTGTATCAGAAAATGGTTATGGAAAAAGGTCCTCATATAAAGATTACAGAGTAACAAATAGAGGAGGAAAGGGTATTATTGGTATTATAAACTCACCTAGAAATGGAAATATAGCTTCATCTTTAGTTGTTACAGAAAATGATGAGATACTTCTTTCAACTGACAAAGGAAGTATGATGAGATGTGCTGTTAAAGAAATAAGAATTGCAGGCAGAAATACTCAAGGTGTAAGAATTAAAAAATTATCTGGAACTGAAAAAGTTGTATCTGTAATTAAAATAGAGGACAACATAAAGTAAAATGAAGACCGCTGTTTACCCTGGAACTTTTGATCCAATTACATATGGTCATATAGACGTCATTAAGAAATCTCTTAAAATATTTGATCGAATTGTTGTTGCAACTACAGATAATACAGATAAAAATTATTTTTTTTCTATAGAAGAAAGACTTAACATTATAAATCATTCATTGTTTAAGGATTTAAAACTTAGTAAAAATAAAATTAAAGTAATTTCTTTCGATAATTTGACTATTGAATTATGTAAAAAATATAGTGCCTCTGCGATTATAAGGGGTTTAAGAGCCGTATCTGATTTCGAGTATGAATTTCAACTTGCAGGTATGAATAAAAAACTTAATTCTAAAATAGAAACAATGTTTTTAATGTCAGATGTAGAAAATCAGATTATCTCCTCAAAATTTGTAAAAGAGATCGCAAATCTTGGCGGTGATATAGATAGATTTGTTACAAAATATGCTGTTAAAATGTTAAAAAGTAAATTTGAATGAAAAAAATTATTTATTTATTTATACTGTTTTTTAGTTTAATGAATTATCAAATTATGGCAAAAGAAATTATGATTTTGAAACTTACTTACGGAGAAGTTGAAATTGAACTTTATCCAGACAAAGCACCAAATCATGTTGAAAGATTTAAGGAATTATCTAATAACAAAAAATATGATGGTGTTGTTTTTCATAGAGTTATTGATGGATTTATGGCTCAGACCGGAGATGTGAAATTTGGTAATTCTTCCTCGCCAGATTTTAATTTATCATTAGCAGGAACAGGAGGTTCTGATTTACCTAATTTAAAATCAGAATTCTCTGATATTCCACATGTAAGAGGAATTCTATCTGCCGCAAGATCAGCTGATCCTGATAGTGCGAATAGTCAATTTTTTATTTGTTTTGAGTCAGCTCCACATTTGGATAGACAATATTCAGTTTTTGGAAAAGTTATCAAAGGAATGGAATTTGTTGATAAAATTAAAAGAGGCGATCCAAATTCTGGAGCTGTAAAAAATCCGGATAAGATTATTTCAATTAGATCAAAATAAACAAATGTTAAAAGATGAATTTTCTTTTGAGTTAGAAGCTCAAGATGATAAGGCAAGACTTGGTTTAATAAAAACAAAAAGAGGTATAATTAATACCCCTGCTTTTATGCCTGTCGGAACCCAAGGAACTGTGAAAGGTTTATTTACTGATGATATTTTAAAAACTGAAACAGATATTATTTTAGGTAATACCTACCATTTGTTACTTAGACCAGGCATTGAAGTTTTAAAAAATTTTAATGGACTTCATAATTTTATGAACTGGCAAAAACCAATTTTAACCGACTCTGGAGGATATCAAATAATGTCACTTTCTAAATTCAATAAAATAGATCCTAAAATTGGAGCTATATTCAAATCTCACTTAGATGGAAAAAAAATAATTTTAAGTCCCGAGAAAAGCATTCAAGTTCAAAAAGCAATTAATTCTGATATTATAATGGTTTTAGATGAATGTCCTAAACTTACTAAAGATAAGAAAATTTTATCTAATGCAATAGCCACTTCTACAAAATGGGCTAAAAGGTGTAAAATTGAATTCGGAAATAATAAAACAAAAGCATTATTCGGTATTGTTCAAGGTGGAATCTTCAAAGACTTAAGAAAAGAAAGTATTAGTAAACTGTTAGAAATAGGATTTGATGGTTATGCAATGGGAGGTTTAGCAGTTGGTGAGAATCAAAATGATATGTTTAAAATCTTAAATGAGTCAGTTGACTTTTTACCTAAAGATAAACCAAGATATTTAATGGGCGTAGGAACACCTTCAGATATTTTAGGAGCAGTCAAAGAAGGTATAGATATGTTCGATTGTGTTTTACCTACAAGATCAGGAAGAACTGGTTTAGCTTTTACATGGAAAGGAAAATTAAATATAAGGAACTCCAAGTTTGCAAATGATAAATCTCCCTTGGATCCAGACTGCGACATAAGATATCTAAGTAGTTACTCCAAAAGTTATTTGCATCATTTGGTAAAATCAGATGAAATGTTGGCCTCAATGTTAATTTCTCTCAACAATATATATTTTTATCAGCAATTTATGCGGGAAATTAGAAAAAATATTAAAGATGGTACATTTTACAAATTTTATAAAAAATACATAAATTTTTTTGATTAATTATTTGAAATTTATTTAATTAGTCTATAAAAGATCCATTTTAAGGGCCCTTAGCTCAGTTGGTAGAGCACCTCCCTTTTAAGGAGGGTGTCGATGGTTCGAGTCCATCAGGGCTCACCAATAATTAAATTTTTATTGGTGGATATTTAATAATAACTTCGTCAATCCAACCCTTTAAATTCTCTATTCTTTTTTTACTACTAGGATGAGTACTCAAAAAAACTGGTATTTCTTTACCTTTTTTATTTTGAGACATTCTCTTCCACAATTCTACAGACTCTCGAATATCAAATCCAGAAAGTGAGGAAAAAATTAATCCTAGGTAATCAGCTTCTGACTCTTGTTTCCTTCCAAATGGATTCATAATACCAATTTGAAAAATATCTAAGCCAGTATTCTGTCCAACAGTATTTCGCGTTCTATTTATCGCTCCACCAAGAAATATGTCAGCTATACTTGTGCCAAGATTTACAGTCATAGCTTGACTTGCCCTTTCAATTGAATGACGAGCTACTGCGTGTGCAATCTCATGACCCATAACTATCGATAGTGCGTCTGTATTTTTCGTAACTTTCAACAATCCCGTATATACTGCAATTTTTCCTCCAGGCATGCACCATGCATTTACAACTTTATCATTATCTACTAAAACATATTCCCATTCAAAATTTGTTGTGGGATCTTCTTTATTTTGATTATTAAAAAAAGAACTTACAGCATTTTCCATTTTTTTACCTATAGTCCTAATTTCTTTAAATTTCGAACCTGTAGTAATAATTTTCGTTTTTTGTTTGAATTTTTCGTAAGCTAATGCTGCTTGTCTATTGATCTTTGCCTCTGAAATTATACTTAACTGCTTCCTTTCAGTAATTGGTACAGTGGTACAAGATGGTAATATTATTGAGCAACAACCACATCCAAATAAGCCAAGAAATTTTCTTCTGTTTATGTTATACATTTAGAGATTCATGATTTTAAATAATAAATTATTAATTGCAATTTTTATATTAATCATAATATTTATTATTTATTCAAGTTATTCTTAAAATGGAGAAAAATAATATCAAAAAGTCATTATTTTCTAGAATAAGAAATAATTTTATAGCCGGGGTAGTTGTGTTGATACCAATCGGTATCACTCTTTACTTAACACTCTTTTTTATCAGAATTTCGAGTAAAATTATTCCCAAAGAATTAAACCCAAACAACTATCTTCCATTTAACATACCAGGATTAGAAATTATAGTTGCTCTTTTCTTTATTACAATAATAGGTTGGCTTTCTCTTTCTTTTTTAGGTAAAAAATTTTTTGAACTTTTTAATAATATTCTTAAAAAGATTCCAATTTTAAGAACAATATATTCTGCAATCGGTCAAATGACTGAAAGTTTTACCAAAACAGATAACAACGGCAAAAGTGTTGTCTTACTAGAATATCCAAGAAAGGGTATTTGGGCTGTTGGCTTTGCTACTAAAGAAAATCAAGGGATAATTAGGAATAATATCAAAGAAGATGTTGTAAATGTGTTTGTACCAACTACACCTAATCCAACTAGTGGTTTTCTTTTAATGGTACCTAAAAAAGATTTAATATATTTAGATGTTTCTTTTGAGCAAGCTTCAAAATTTATAGTTTCAGCCGGCACAACTAATATCAGCTAAATATCATTCACATTTATTATTTCCGCTTTATCAAATAATTTTAATAAAAAATTGTATTTTTCAATTTCACTACTCTTAATCTTTTTTATAAATGCCTCTGCTAATTTAAATAAATCTTCATGGATTAAAGGATCAGCAAATCTAAAGGTTTTTAGACCACTTTGCTGATATCCTATTAAGTCACCGAAGCCTCTTAATTTTAGATCTTCTTCTGCGATATAAAATCCATCATCTGTTTTTTTCAAAATCTTTAATCTTTTAATTGAATTTTTACTTAGAGCATCCTTATATAAAAGTATGCAAATACCTTGATTAGTCCCTCTACCAACTCTACCTCGTAATTGATGGAGTTGAGCTAGACCAAACTTATTTGCATTTTCAATTATAATAAGGTTAGCATCAGGGAAATCTATCCCAACTTCAATAACTGTGGTTGATACAAGAATGTGAATTTCCTTTTTTAAAAATTTTTTAAGGACTTTATCTCTTTCCTCTTTATCTAAACCCCCATGTATTAAACCAGTTTCATTTGGAAAGTATTTACTAATCAAGTCAAATCTTTTTTTAGCGGATGAATAGTCTAAAAATTGAGATTCATTTATCAAAGGACAAACCCAAAAAATTTGGTTTTGTTGTTTAATATTTTTTTTTATGAATGGCCATAATTCGTTAATTTTTTTTTCTGGTTTAGATAATGTTAAGATTGTTTTTCTAATTGAAGGTTTTTCATTTATTTTAGAAATGTCCATATCACCGTACAATGACATCATCATAGTTCTTGGAATAGGTGTAGCAGACATCAATAATAAATCACAATTTTTACCTCCTTTCTTTGCTAAATCAGATCTTTGTTTAACGCCAAATTTATGTTGTTCGTCAATAACTACATAACCTAAATTTTTAAATTTAATTTTTTTCTGGAATAAAGAATGGGTTCCAATTAAAAAATTTATCTTACCTTCGGCTAGATCTTTTAAAATTTCTTTTCTTTTAGAATAAGAAGTTTTTCCAGTTAAAAACTCTATTCTAATATTTATTTTCTCAAAAATTTTTTGAGCTAATTGAAAATGTTGTAAAGATAATATCTCCGTAGGTGACATTAGTGCACATTGATAGTTGCTCTCAAGGACATTAGCTATCGTCAAAAAAGATACTATTGTTTTACCAGAGCCAACATCACCTTGAAGAATTCTGAACATTCTTCTAGGATTGTTCAAATCTAAATTAATTTCATTTAATACACTTTCTTGACTTTTTGTAAGTTTAAAAGGTAGCTCTTTCAAAATTCTACTTGAAATACTGGTTTTTAAAATTTTAGGAGTCTTTTCTTTTTTAATTCTTTTTCTATTTTCAGATAAAGTTAAGAAATTAGCACAAATTTCGTCAAATACTAATCTACGATAACTTCTTGATTTGATATTTTTCGCATCATCAGTCTCATGCAACTTTTTAATACTTTCGTTCCAGTTTAATAAATTATTTTTTTTAATAAATAATTCATCTAGCCATTCATTAATATATGGTAAATTTTTGATTACTTGTTCGCTTATAGACCTGTATTTTTTCTCATTAATCCCTCTTGTTAAACTATATTTAGGAATATTTTTAACAACATACTCTTGATTTTCTACACCAGTTACATAATCTGGATTTGTTATTTGATATTTTTTTTTGAAAAAGTTTATTTTACCACTAATTACGACCCATTTATTGATCGGAAATATTTTCCTCAAATATCCTTCTCGACTATTAAAGTAAACTATTTCAATCTCACCAGTATTATCTTCACAAATAACCTTATTAGGCAAATTCCTTATTCTTGGAAAATTTAATTTTTTAACTAAAACTTTTATTGACTGAATTTTTCCTATTTCTAATTCATTCAATTTTGATATTTTTGATCTATCAGTCTCAGAATAAGGCAAGTTAAAAATTATATCTTTTATTTTCTCAATTCTTTTTTTCTTTAGATATTTTGATAAAACAGAACCTACACCTTTTAATTTTGCAACATCTTGAAAAATTGTTTCTTTTTTGAGAAATCTCATTAAATAATATATATTATATTTTTATGTCTGAAGAATTAGAAATTTTTAAAAAAAAACTTTTATACAGAGCTACTTATAGAGGAACAAAAGAAATGGATATTTTATTAACAAAATTTGTTCAAAAATACCTTAACTCTTTTAACGATGAACAACTTAAACAATTAGAAAAATTCTTGGAGTTTGAAGATGAAATTATCTATAATTTTTATAACTTCGATAAGGTTAAAAAAGATATAGATAAAAATAAAATATCTGAAATTTTCAAAAATTTTAAAATATAATGGCGGAGAGGGTGGGATTCGAACCCACGAACGAGTTGCCCCGTTGCTGGTTTTCAAGACCAGTGCTTTCAACCGCTCAGCCACCTCTCCTGATTGTAAACATAGTAGTTATTACTATCAAAGTTAATAAATAACAATGATTATGTAATAAGTTTCTTATACTAGTTTAAAAATAACAATTATGATAACCAGTAAAATGCCAAAAATAATTATATTTATTTTGTCATTAAATTTTTTTTTAATTTTTAACGCTTATGCTGTTAAAAATGAGTTTAATACTTGGTTATTAGAGTTTAAAGCAAGAGCTGTTTCAGATGGAATATCAAAACAGGTGGTAGATGATGTTATGGATAATGCAATATTTCTACCTAAAGTTATAGAATATGACAGATATCAACCAGAATTTTATGAAGATACTTTCACTTACATAAAAAAAAGATCATCAAGGAAAAAGATTTTGGAAGGGAAAAGGTTATATAAGAAAGAGAAAAAAATAATAGATAAAATCGAAAATGAATTTGATGTCGAAAAAGAGTTACTGCTTGCTCTAATGGGAATAGAAACAAATTTTGGAAAATATTTAGGAAAAATGGATATTGTCTCATCGTTAGCTACATTAAGTTTCGATAAAAGAAGAAGTGAGTTTTTTACAAAAGAATTAATTATTTTACTTAACTTAGTGGATAAAGGCATTGTTAAAAAAGAAATTCTTTATGGTTCTTGGGCTGGAGCATTTGGTAATTTTCAATTCATGCCTAGAACAATAATGGATTTTGCTATTGATTATAATAAGAATAATACTATTGAATTAAAAAAAACTGAGGATTCATTTGCATCTGCAGCAAATTACTTAAAAAGGATTGGTTGGAAAAAAAATCAACCTTGTTTTTTTAAAATAAATTTAAAGGATAATATTCCGAAAAAGTATCTTAATTCTTCAGCAAGAAATATATCTAACAAAAAAAAAGTTAATTTCTTTAAAAAATATATAAGTAATTTTGACAAATTAAATCTTAAAAACAATTCGCTCTCTGCAATTATAATTCCTGATAAAGATATTATTCCTGGTGCAGAAACTTATGCACCTGCGTATATCGTATTTGATAATTATGAAAAGATTTTAACGTGGAATAGGTCCCTTAGATTTGCACTAGCAGTTTGTACTTTGAAAGAAAATTTTAAAAATGAAATTTAAAATAATCATTCTATCTCTTTTACTTTATTCATGTAGCTCAAATTATACAAAACTTGATAGAAAAGAGCCTTATTATTCAAAAGGTTTTGCCTATATCACAGAAGAGAAAAAACCCAAAAAAAATTCCCCTAAATCAGCAAATAATAATTCAAGACAAAAAGTTTTTAATAAGTTTTTAAGACCAAATACTTTGGTGAAGATTATTAATCCAGACACAAAAGATTATATAATTTTAAAAAATTCAATTAGTGGAAAGTATCCAGATTTTTATAAAGTCTCAATTTCTAGCTCCGTAGCTAATGAGATAAATTTGGATAAAAAATTACCTTTAGTTGAAATCTTAGAAATTAAAAAAAATAAATCGTTTGTAGCGAAAAAGGCAAAAATTTTTAACGAGGAGAAAAAAATTTCAACTAACGCACCAGTAACTTCAGTAAAAATATCTAATATTTCAAAAAATAAAAATTTAAAAAAGAAAAAAACTGAAAGTAAAATTTATATAAGAATTGCTTCGTTTTATTCAGAAGACTCAGCGATTTATTTGAAGAAAAGAATTTTATCAAAAATATCTAATTATGATAAAAATAAATTGAAAATAGTGCGAAAAAACAATAAAAAAATAAATTTATTTTCTGGTCCTTATAATAGTATAAGTTTAGTTAAAAATGACTACACTAAGTTAGTGGAGTTTGGATTCGAAGATTTAGATATAACAATAAACGAAAAATGAATAAATATTTATTACTATTAGCCCTATATTTTAAATTAATCGTTTCGGCATATTCTAATCCCAATATAAATGCTAGAACAGGAATTCTTATTGATTATCATTCAGATGAAATTTTATATCAGTTTGATCCTGATGCGCAAATTTATCCTGCTTCAATGACTAAAATAATGACTTCTATAATTGCATTTGATCTCTTAAAAAGAAATAAATTATCTTTAGATGATATGTTTGTAGTTTCTGAAAATGCTTGGAGATTATCTCAAAGCGGCTATTCCTCAATGTTTATTATGGTAAATGATCAAGTTTCAGTTGAAGATTTATTAAAAGGAATCATAATAGCATCTGGCAATGATGCCTGTGTAGCTCTAGCTGAAGGTATAGCTGGATCTGAAGAAAATTTTGCAGAAATGATGAATGAGAAGGCCATTGAAATTGGCATGACTTCCTCTAATTTTACAAATTCGTCTGGAATTAATGATCCAGATAACGTTTCAACAGTCAGGGACATTGCAATTATGTCAAAATATTTAATAGATAACTATCCAATCTATTATGAATTATTTAAGGAAAAAACTTTTACTTGGGATAGAACCGGTGGAGATCCTATTAAACAAGGCAATAGAAATCCATTACTTTATAAAAATATTGGAGTAGACGGAGTAAAAACTGGATACCTAGCTGTAGAAAAATATTCCCTAGCAAGTTCAATGAAGAAGAATAACAGACGATTGATTGCTGTTGTTTCAGGTTTCCCTACAAAAAATTTAAGAAGCTCTGAGTCTTTAAAACTATTAAATTGGGGATTTAGAAACACCAATACTTTCGAAGTTTCTAAGACAGATAAATCTCTTTTTGAATTAAATACTTGGTTAGGTAAAAAAGAAAAAATACAAGTTATAACTAAAGAAGATTATTATATTACAATAAATAAAAAAGATATTCGTAATTTAAAAGTGTCATTAAAATATGATGGCCCTATTGTAGCTCCTGTAGACAAAGGTGAAAAAATTGCGCAACTTGATATTTCGATTAAGGATGAGCTAGTTAAAAGCTTGCCACTTTATGCTGCTGAAAATTTGAAAAAGGTAAATTTTTTTAAAAGTCTCCTTGCCTCTATTAATTATTTGATTTGGGGTGATGTATAAAAAAAAACCTTTTTTTATTGTTTTTGAGGGTGTTGAAGGATGTGGGAAATCTTATCAGAGTAAAAAATTATTTCGTTTTTTAAAAAAAAAGAATATTCCTTCTATATTAACTAGAGAACCAGGTGGCACCAAGAGCGCTGAAATGATTAGAAATCTAATCTTAAAAGATTATTTTAATAAATCTTCAAAAGATAAATTCGACAAATATACAGACACACTACTTTATCTTGCTGCTCGAAATGAACATATAAAAAACAAGATATTTCCTTCATTGAAAAAAAAAATGGTAGTAATTTGTGATAGATTTATTGACTCCACAATAGCTTATCAAGTTTATGGAAAAAAAATAAATCTAAATTTTGTTAATAGTATTCATAGATTGATATTAAATG
>ENA-OSEY01002981-OSEY01002981.1-marine-metagenome-genome-assembly--contig:-NODE-2981-length-10623-cov-2.597952_pt1 | contig 10623 bp, 10 predicted proteins | sample MGYA00248465_ERZ534230 | MGnify/ENA primary metagenome ERZ534230 (study PRJEB26409, sample SAMN06344110) | marine metagenome | isolation source: Sea water from surface | place: Atlantic Ocean:Southern... | reverse complement strand
TATCTTTTAGAGTAGTTGTTCTGCGATCTGAGTGTGATTCCATCTCTATCATAAAAACTTGCGGTTAGTTTCGTGTCGAAATAATCATTTATGGCCCAATAATAACCTAAACCATTGATATACCCACCCCATCGATTGTCAGTTCCATAGGAAGGCATGATCCAACCTGAATGTCTTCGTCCTTTTTGATGAGGGAAGACGCCAAAGGGTAGACCAAAAATAGGAATGTCAGCAATGTAAAGAACGATAGGTCGTGCGACAACTTTGTCGTTGTTGATCATCTTCATCCTGTTCATATCAAAATGAAAATGAGGCTCTTCTAATTCGCAGGTTGTATATATGGCATCATCAATATAGAAAATATCCATATTTTGATTTCGGATTTCTTTACCGTGATAGTATCCATCATCAGCTTTAGTTTTGCCTCTTATAACTTTACCATTTTGCGAATCGAGATTGTAAATCATTGTATCTCCAACCATCGGCTCATTTCCTTCTTCTATCATGGTAGGTCTGAATGGTGTTATAGTTGAATCTTTATCTGATGAAGGTAATGCTTTTAATAGATTGCTTCTCCACGCTACATTGATAAAACCAGCTTTAAGATTCATATCTGTGTAATCGATATTTGCTTCGCCAAGGAGGTCTGTTGATTCATCTTGCATATTGTATTTAATTTTATCGGATTGATAAACTACTTTTCCATCAATGTCAGAGCCTAAACTATCGGGCGTGTAGGTTCCTTCAGAACCACCACTAATAAATATCGATTCTAAATCATCTTCTCCAAACTTGAGGACAATGGTATCACCTGATGCTCTGTTGTTACCTTGATAGATAGAGTCTTCAAAAATATGATACAGCGTAGTTGCCATTCCTTCAAGTCTAACGGAATCTAGTTCGCCATCTTTAAAAAATCCTCTCAATATAGATCCTGTCATATCATCTGAAAAACTCAACGGTTCTTGGCTCATAGTAGAGTCACCATCTATTACATTGATTGTTTCTCTTATGCCGCTAGAAAGAGTTTGTGCTTGCGCCTTTTCAGGAATGTAAATTTCCTTTAACTCTTCCTCTTCATATTGGAGAAAGATTTCACTTCCAGAGATTTTTTGATCACCGTCGTTTATTAAAGGATTTATACGCAAAACAGTCTTTCCGCCTTCCCTATTATATATAGCTTCACCGCAAGTCGCCAATCTTTCATCTTCAATTATCTCTACATTGCCTCTAGAAATATATGACACACCACCATTTAGCTCATTCTCCTTGTATTCTATTGCATCTCCTTTTATGGTTTGTTTGTCTTGGATAAGTATTGCATTTCCAGTTGCTGAACCACTATCTAATTCTGAAAAATAGTGAAGCATATCTGAATTTAAGCTGTAAGTCGTATCAACAAAATCAACATTGCTGTAAGCAATCATAAGGTCTTTTGGAGAGTCGACAAAAAGCGAATCACAGGTCATTTTTTGAACATCTTTTTGAGTGGAAACATTTCCATATAAAAAGCTTTGTTCAGTTTTTCTATTAAAACGAGCCCAATCGCATTTTAATACCATTTCTCCTTTTCGAAAAATAACGTTTCCTTTAAGGTATTGCATGGAAACCCCATTGACAGTAACATTCTCAAGAAGATCTGCTTTTTCAAGTCGTAGTCTCTCCTCAGCAAACGCAAAATGGGCTGTCATAATGAAAAAAATTGAAAATATTACTTTAGTTTTCATTTCGCGTTGCTAGTATAATCTCTTTTTATTAAAAAATTAGTGCTCAACCTCGAATTAAGCGATGTAAATATGTAACGCGAGGCTGATGAAAATTGTTTCCATGAATTATTGCTGTAAATTAATGCTAATTCAAAACATCTTTTGATGTAAACTTTACACACAAATTTTGGAGTTAATCGTGCAACTAAACTGGAAAATACCTGCAATAGCTTTAATGGTTTTATTTGTAGGATGTAGTAAGGAAAATAATAATATGTCTGGAGAATTAGTTATAGAAGATCTTGTTGTTGGCGAAGGGGCTGAGGTAAAACAATATGATATTGTAAATGTCAACTATACGGGAAAACTAACCAATGGCAATGTTTTTGATTCGTCATTAAATCCAGGAAGGTCTCCATTTAGATTTACCGTTGGAGCTGGTCAAGTGATCAAGGGATGGGATGATGGACTTATTGGGATGAAAGTTGGTGGAAAACGAAAATTAACTATTCCTCCTAGCATGGGATATGGAAATAGAAATATGGGAGCTATACCAGCAAACTCCACTTTAATTTTTGAGATAGATCTCCTAAGCATAGAATAGTCAAATCAATGATCTCAAGAGTAACCTACCAAGGTGACTTAAGAACAGAAGCGGTTCATATTCAATCTGGTAATGTTATAGTTACCGATGCTCCTATTGATAATAATGGCAAGGGGGACGCATTTGCTCCAAGTGATCTAGTAGCTACATCAGTAGCTTCATGCATGTTAACAATAATGGGCATAGTGGCAAAAAGAGATAATATAAATATCGTTGGAACTACTGCTGAAGTTGAGAAAACTATGAGCAGTAGCCCAAGAATGATTGAAAGTATCACAATAAAATTGTTCTTTAAATCAAAATTATCTGATAAAGAAAAAAAGAAATTAGAAAGAGCTGCTAAGACCTGTCCTGTTGAAGCTAGTTTAAATGAAAAAATAAAAAAGAAGGTCGAATTTTTTTTCCATAATTAGATTATAATTAACTCCTCACTCATAGTTTAAAACTAATCACTCTGAGCAGGTAAAAGCCTGAGCTTTGCAAGATAAAAAACTTATTTCATATTAATTTCATAAATTTCCAGAAACATCCACAGCTATCTGAACTACAAGAACCATTATCCAGATTATGATCCCCCCTGTGATACAAAATATTCCCCCCATCATTAACTCTACAGGATCAATTGGTTCCTTAGGTATGACTTGTAAAGTATTAGATAATTTTTCTCCATAGACTATTTGATAGGCTACTTCATTCATACCATTAACCAATAAACTTTCGATACCTAATTTACTATCATACCCAAAGGCGTTTTCAAGCTTTCCTGTGGTAGCGTTTATCTTCCTTGCATTAATCGTATAATAATCTCCGACTTTACCGATAGAACCAGTTATTATAGAGGTAGCTCCTAGCAATTTTCCGACCTCAACCAAACACTCATCGACGCATCCACTCATCTGTATAGCTTGCTCTTCTAATATTGCATCAATCCTGCTTCTTTCTAAAACATTAATAAAATTATATTTTACAAGCTCAATTCGCAAACGGTCAGATAGCGTGCGAGCAGTGTTGCTATTAATATCATTGCCAATGAAATCAAAGACCGCTATGGTCTCATTTTTAATAGTAAAAGCTGTTAAATTACTAAAAAGTAAAATATTCGCTAGGGTTATTGCTATTATTTTTCTGAGCATATTTATTATATTTTTTTAAAATTATAATTAAAGATACTGAAAAATAAAGGAATTAGATGTGATTAAAATAACATTTATTTTATGCCAAATTTTTTTAAGTCTACTTTTTTCTCAAGATTACTATGGTGCAATGAAAAACGTTGGCAAAATAAGTGAGAATGGCGCAGACATTATAATCTATTACGATAACAAAGGGGTTAGGGCTTACATGCATAATTACGATAATAGGTATGACAATACATCTTTTTATCTTTTCGGAAGGGGAGATAAGAATGACAAATCTCTCCAATTGCGAAGCTTGATTGCTTCAGAGGGGAGTTATTGGGATGGAGGCGTTTATATTTTGGAATTTCTCGATGATAGAAATAGGATTTTAATTAATGGAAACAGGCTAGCTAAACCTCTTGTTTTGCTTAAAAACGATAAGGATAGTCGAAGAATTTTAGGCGAACCTCTAAAGATAGAAGATATTATTGTCGATGAATCATATTTTGAGGAATATCAAGGGAGACAATTAAAATTATATAAATATGAAAAATCAGGTTTTGGCGAAAGTCTTGCTTCACTTAATAATCTTATTTTGACAAAAAAACTAAGCCCTAAAGCAATTAAGAATTTTGACAGTGATCCAATTTTAGTAGCCGCTTTTCTGTTTAGCGAAAATGGTCTTTTTTCTCTTTCAACATCAACATTGAAAAAGTATGAAAAAAATATTTACAAGGATGGCAGCTATATAGTTGATCCAAACTTCAAAGGCTATACCTACAAAACATGTGGAGATGATTATGATCCGGAAGAAGACTACGAGGGTAAATGCAAAACATTAAACTTCTACCAAAACACCTCATTTTCTGGAGATATAGTATTGATCGAGGTAGAAATCCACTCAACATGCATGGATGATAGTTGCTCACATGAATACCATCAGTTAAGACTTTTTAATAATTCAAAAGTAGATCGGAATTATGGTGGAGGCTGGTACCTCATATCACATAAGAGCGGTGTGCGTTGTGACGAACTACGTGGTGGTGGTTCACCCCCTTGTCTATAGTCCAGGGTGATTTATTTTAACTGAAAAGTGAGCAAAAACAACTTTGAATTAATGACTGCTAACGTTGGATTTTCTTAATTCTGTTTAACCTAACGCTGAGTAATAAGCTATAAACGTAAGAATAAGAAAAATGATAATAGGTGGAACAGGTAGTTCATCTTCAAATCTTTTTCCGGACAATAATGCCAAATTTACTAAAATAAAACCTGTGCCTAAAGAAAGCAGGACTGTTTCAGCATACTCAGATGGTAGATTTCTGGAGTAAATAGCTACCATTCCCAAAGCTAAACCTAGACCACCATTGGCTGAACGAAATACAGCTGCAATTTTAACCGCTTCGGTAGGAAGGCCATCTATAGTTTTCTCATTTACAACTTTTGGTATAGCAATAAAGACAACACCAATAACGGTCAAAACTGAACCAATAATTGTTAATGCTAAATTAGTATCCATTATTTATCTCCTAATCAATTTGTAATTCATGTAATTTTTCTAACTGTCTATACTCTTAATGAGGTGGATACCAGACTTGAACTGGTTTTTGAGAATTACGAGTTCCCTGTTTTGCCTGTTAAACTAATCCACCCAATGCTATTAATTTAACATTATAAAATTTTTATAATAAAATGCATTATCAGCTATTTTTTTTTATTAACGAATTTGTATAAAAACCTTCCATAATATGAAAGATGAACCATATTGAACACAGGCAACTGATAAAAATAGGAATATTTAATTCTAATTCCTTAATGCCAATAAACATAAGTGAAATTACAAAGATAGATTTTATAAAAAATTGCGCTGCATTGAATTTAGCAGTGATTTGATGATCATACTTTGAGGATATAAAATCAATTATTTTAATATTGAAATAACTTGTTAGAATAGGAATAAAAGCGCCCATAAAAATGATCATGTATATTTCTTTTTTTAAATAAAAAAGGATAGCAGTAAGTGATAGTGTAGTTATGATGGATAAATAATATATTTTTTTAATCAAGGCCTAATAGCTAATTTTTTTTGAAGTATAATATTTTGCTGATCTATAAGAGCCATATATTTCACCCCCATGAAGAACTACAGCAGTAGAGATAAAAAAGGGAGCTAAAATAGAATTTTTCTTATTGCTCCTTATAGCAGTTTGATAAGCTACTGAGGTTAATAAAAAGCCAAAAAGCCCATCAGTATATTTTTTGGAATATATTCTTCCTAAGCCTGGCACTATTGATAATATACCAGCAACGACAGGTGATTTTTCATCATTTATATACTCAGGTTTTAACATGTCAATTATTCTTCCATCTTGATAAAAACCACCACCAATCATTGAGTGGGTTTTCATTGCTGAAGGATTGCACCTAATTATTCTATCAGAAGTAGCAAACAATCCTAAAATAGGGCCTTTTTTATTGATAGCTATTGCTCCGTATTGTGAGCAGCTAGGAAAAAATTGACAATTCATTTCAGGAGAGCTATAAGAAATCCTCTGCCATTTTGAGATTGGACTGATCAACATTCTCTCAATTTTACTTGTAGAAGGCAATATTAATAGTGTGTCAGCTGGGTATTGAGCAAAAATTATAGAAATGAATAAAAATGTTTTGATTAAATACTTCATTACGTTGAATTTTAAGGATGTTGGAATTGATAAAACTAATCAAACTTCATTTCAAAAGTCTTTTAGTGATCCTTTCTATGGGTTTGCATGCCCAAGAAAAAGTTATTTATATCCTTCACACCAACAACACCAATGGGGCACTTGAGAATTGTTATTGCCCTGATAAGCCCTATGGTGCAGTTGAAAAACGTTCTGTTTTTGTCAAAGAATTCATGCAAAAAAACCCCAATTCGATATTAGTTGATTCGGGTGATATCTTCACAATGAGCAAGCAGTTTTTGAAAGATAGTTTAATGGCTGAAGCATACAATTTACTTCCTTATGATGCTATTTTATTAGGGGATCAAGAGATTACGATGGATCAAAAACATCTTAAACAGTTTGTTGATATTATGGATAAATCGATTGTTAGCACTAATCTAAAAACAGAGCGAAGTGTTAAATCCATTATTGTCGATCGCAATGGCTTGAAAGTGGGAATTATTGGAATCTTGGATGAATATGCAATTAAATATTATCCTCAAGAAATAAAGGAAAAGATTGATCTAATGGACCCTTATCAAGAAATAAATAGCGAACTGAATAAATTAAAAAACAAAACTGATATAGTTGTCTTGTTAACTCACCAAGGCGCTGATAAAGATGTTGAGATGGCAAAAAAATTAAAAGATGTTGACCTTATTGTTGGGTCCCATAGTCAATCTCTTTTTGAGTCACCTGAAGAGTTTAATAATACTTTGGTCGTTCAAGCAGGAAAATCTGGCTATCAAATTGGAATAGTAAAAATTTCTTTTAGCAATGGAAATGTTTCTAAAAAGGAAGGAAGAGTGGACACTATGAAACTTTCTTTACCGGATGATCCCCGCATTATGAGCTTGATCAATGAGTACGAAAATAGAACAGGTAGAATAAATCGCAATAAATTAAAGAGGATGAACAAGAAGTAGCCAATGGAAAACTTAATTGAAACCCTTTCAAATGAACCAATTTATCTGGCCATAGCAGTTGTTTTTTCAATTATCATTCTCCTTGGCGTTTTAAAAAAACTCCTGAAAATAGTATTGGTATTCAGCGCATTATTTATTTTGTGGATAGCTTATTCTGTATGGAGCGGTAAAGAGGTTTCTTTAGATGATATAAAAGAAAATTTACATAGTGGTGTTGAGAACGTGAAAAAATCTACGAGCGAGGCAACGGAAAAGATGAAAGAAAACACAATAAAGAATATTGAAGAAAAGATACTGCCGAAAAAAGATTAAGATATTATTTTGACATTAATTTTTCATTTGCCACGCGAAGTCTGCCGGTTAGAAGCTTTATGATGCCTTGCATGATTACGGATTGTCCTGCCATTACTTCATAGAAACCCTCTCTTTCAATTTTAAACAAGGTTGACTCTTCTGTTATTGTTGCATCTGCCGATCTTGGTTCATCGTCCAAAAGAGCCATCTCACCTAAACATGCTCCTTTTTTAAGTAAAGCAAGCTCCTGTTTTCCTTTATGTATCTTAACCTCACCATCTACAACAATGAAGAGAGAGTCACCATAATCACCTTCTGAGAAGATGGGCTCATCCTTGCTGTATTTAACCTCTTCAGTTATTTGGGCAACCTTTGATAGGTTTTCAGCAGGTATAGATTTAAAGAGCTCAACAGATTTAAGGATAATCGTTTTTTCTAAAGTTGAATACATGGTTAATTCCTTTGAATTTGTTTCAAATAGCTTTGATGGAATAAGCTTTTTTAGGGAACCTTTATCTTTGGCTATTCTAATAATAATTTCTTTGTTTGCTCTTGATCTTGGCAATTGTTCCCATTTTAAATTGTTTAAAATATCTTTCTTTTCTGATTGAATACAATAATCTAATGAGATTGCAGATTCCCATTTGTTTTTTGAAAAGATAAGGTTTGAGATTTCCTTGTCCAGATCTTTAGGTAAGTTGTTAAAATGTTCATGGCCAATATCACTCCTTTCATCGATGCTTATTTTTTCAATTAGGGGATTAATCACAGCGCGCTCTCTTTTGGAGAAAATATTTTCAAAGAACTCTAGAAGAAACGGCAGCTTGGCATTATCACCAGTTCTGATTGTATTGATATAGGATTCTATAGGGGTCTGAGGTTTATCCATAACACCAAGTTTTAGTAAAGTAGGAAGCGTATTTTGAATTTCATTGGTTAAGTAATCTTTCATCAAAAAACTTTGCTCATTATCTGGAAGCAGCTTGATCAGTTCGTAATTGTAATAAAGTTTGTTTGCAGTAGTTTGTATTTTGTTTGAAATATCCTCAAGTTTTTTCTCTTGTATTGGGTGCGAACGAGCAATAGCAATTAAAGAATCAACAATTTCATTGTATGCTTCTTGATCATCATCATCCATTTTACTAAGTAGTATCTCTATAGATCTATCACATGGATATTCCCTGATAGCGTACAAAATACCAAGATATAGCTTTCGCTTTGTTTCCTCAGTTGATAGTGACTTTTCAAAATGATCAATAATCATTGTATCTTGATACTTTTTTAGAGCTTGTCTTGCCTGAAGTGCGGTTTTAGGAAGATTAAGATTTGACATGATAGATGGAATTAATTCTTCATCTTGTCTTTTTTCTGCAATAGATAAGGCTACATTGCTTATATAGTCACTATTAGATTTGAGAAATTTTATCAATTTTTTGTTTGTAAGGATTGTCTTGTTATCAGTGAGTCTTCTGAGCGCTATTCCAGCAGTTTTTTCATTAGGAGACGAGATTAAATCATTGAGTATCTTTTCTGCTTCAACAATTGGACCTGAATTAATGAATAAAATTGAAGCTGCTGATGCGGCAACGATTTCCTCATTTTTATTAGTTAAGTATTTTTCAATATCTGGATATGTTTTTTCAATTCTTCTTTTTCCAGCAGCAATAATCGCGTCCGGTGAAACGTTATCGTTTTTGTTAATAGCTTGAATGATGTCCTCGTCACTTATAATATCAATCTCATCCCATGATAACTCTAAAATTCGTTTTCTTAAGTCCACTGATCCATTATTAAAAAGTTTTTTTATTGTTTTCTTCCAAGGTGAGAGAGAAAGACCATCAATTATCTCTAATGCGAATAGTTGTTTTATTTCATCATTTGAGCTTAGCGTATCCTCTATGGTTTTCACCATTGCAGCATCCTGAACATCAATATTTAGTTCTTCAAAATTAATCTCTCTTTTGGCAATTGCTGTTTGAAGTTGTTTGACGTAGTTCGTTTTTACTTTGAATGCAGTAAGAATCCATATTGCTATAGCTCCAATTGATATCAAGCTCAAAAATTGCAGTTCAATGAATTTTACTAGAAAAAAAGTGCCCAGCCCTGCTACTCCCTCAGCAACTGATTTTACAGTTCCACTAATTTGAGGTTTTATAGTTTTGCGAATGTCAGCTGGGACAGGCAGCCACAATAGCTCTAACGATGAACTATTAATTGTGAATTTAAAGGTTTGATCAGAAAATTTAGCAAAGCTTGCGCTTAATACCATGGGAGCAAGAAAAAATGAGGTTGAACCCGCCACGAGAAAGAAAGGTAGAATTAATAAACCTATTAAGATACCAAATCGCGATAGAATTGGGCCGGTGATGAAAAATTGCATAATGATGGACATTGCGCCTGATATACCATAGAATGTTCCAAAAAATGAAACAAGATCACTTGAATCTGGGTATGCACTACTCGCCATAATCTTGAACTGGTAGTCTACAAGAACAGTCACTATTGCTGAAAAAGCAACGATGCCACCGATTCCCACAATGAAAGGATCAGCTTGCTTTTTCTTTTTTATTGTTTTTGCTTTGCTCTTTAGCGGCTTTGATGTTGATTCGTTTTGAATATAACTAAGACACTTAAACCCTAATATTGTAGCTACGGCAAGAAAGAAAGCTGCTAGAAAAAGAAGCATACCCGATCCAAAATAAGCAACAAATGGTTTTAAATTAATACCAATCAGCATTACAGCGAGTGACCCCCCACCAGCAACAATGCCAAATAATCGCTTTGCTTGTTGAGGTTGGAATGATTCTCCAGCAATGGTCCAAAATTGAATTAGCATGACAGCTACAACTATCTCAACCCAAACATAGGTCAAAGGAATGATAAATCCGGTCATAATAGGCTGAAGTATTACAAAGGTTGAAGCGAAAATAATGCAAGTCAATACAAATAAAGTTTTCTGAGGAATTTTTTTTGATATTTTAGTGTAAATTACTAAAAAAGGCGCAATGATCACTGCAATAACAACAAACATCAACGGAAGCAAGCTTTTGTCGTAATCGGTTAAAAAATATGCATCTCTTGCAGTTTTGGCAACTAGACCCATTGCAACCACAAAGAAAGAAAATAAGAAAAATTGAAGAACCATTTTTCCTTCGCCAGGCTTAATGTTGACAATTTTTTTTAGAGTTTTCAATTTTATCTATTTTCTAGTTTGGTCTTAAATGCTAATGGTGTAGTCAAATCCACTTTGATTAAATATCTCGATTATTG
>ENA-OSEY01002980-OSEY01002980.1-marine-metagenome-genome-assembly--contig:-NODE-2980-length-10623-cov-4.668879_pt1 | contig 10623 bp, 6 predicted proteins | sample MGYA00248465_ERZ534230 | MGnify/ENA primary metagenome ERZ534230 (study PRJEB26409, sample SAMN06344110) | marine metagenome | isolation source: Sea water from surface | place: Atlantic Ocean:Southern... | reverse complement strand
TATGTTTCTCAATTTTGTAATTGACAGTTAAGTCTACCAGCTTGGCTTTATATTCTAGTGACCTGATTTCTATTAGCTTAAGAATTTTTAATACAAATGTTTCATCAGTCAATTTCATTTGCCATTTAACATTACTTTCTCTCAATCTTTGTCTTGACATTTCAAGAAGTCCAAAATTACTTATTCTTCCTATTTGTATTCTAGCCCGATCTTTTCTTATACTCTCTCTCATCTTCTTTTCCACAATTCTTCTATTATAAAAGTTCATCATATCTATAAAATCAATTACAATAAGACCTGATAAATCTCTTAATTTAATTTGATGTGCTATCTCCTCTGCAGCTTCGATGTTTGTGTTTAATGCGGTTTTTTCAATATTAATTTGTTTTGTAGATTGCCCCGAATTTATATCGATAGAAACTAATGCCTCTGTAGGATTAATAACTAGGTAACCGCCAGATTTTAATTTTACAGTTGGTTCAAATATATTATTTAATTCTTTTTCTATATTAGCATCATGAAAAAGCGGTATCTTACCTCTATATTTTTTAATATTTTTTACATTTTTTGGCATCAATTCTTTCATAAATTTCTTTGCTTTTTGATAAGCTTCTGTTCCCTCAACATAAACATTTTTAGTTTCGTTGTCATACGTGTCTCTTATTGTTCTTTTGATTATATCTCCTTCTTCATATACTAATGACGGAGCATTAGAGTCTATTGCTTTATCTTTAATTTCTTCCCAAGTTTTTAAAGTATTTTGAAAATCTTTTTCAATTTCATTTTTTGTTTTATTTGATCCAGCCGTTCTTACAATAACACCCATGCTAGTTGGTATACTTATTTCATTTAAAATGTTTCTAATTTTTTGTCTGTCAGAAGAACTAAAAATTTTTCTAGAAATTCCGCCTCCTTTTGGAGTATTAGGCATAAGAACAATATATTTTCCTGCCAATGAAATAAAAGTGGTTAGAGCGGCTCCTTTTTGGCCCCTTTCTTCTTTGATGACTTGAATTAATACTACCTGTCCAGGTTTTATTACTTCCTGAATTTTATAACGTCTTATTCCATATGACGATTTTATTTCATCTCTATACTGTTTTTTTTCATTATCATCACTTTTTAAAATACTTCCATTTTCTAATTTATTACTTTCAGATTGCGAAATGTTTGTTTCCAACTGATTATTTTCTTGTGTTTCACCATCATTTTTATTTTTGAGTTGTTCTCTAATTTGTTCCTCTGCTTCTCTTAATTTTTCTTTATCTTCCGATGGAATTTGGTAATAGTCAGACTGAATATCATTAAAAGCAAGAAACCCGTGTCTCTCTCTACCAAAATTTACAAATGCTGCTTGTAAGGATGGCTCAACTCTGCTGATGGTGCCTAAATAAATATTATTTTTAAAATTTACGTTATTGCTATCTTCAAATTCATATTCTTCAATTGAATAAGCTGATTTAAGAACAATTCGAGTTTCGTTTGGATGCGAAGCATCAATATATAAATTTTTTTCCATTTTAAATGAATTCCTTTTATTTTTTTGAAATCTGATAATTTTAAATTAGTCATAGCTTTATTTTATACAATTTTGTGAATAAATACAGATATTTAATTTATATGCCTAAAGAAAGTCTTAATTTTTAATGATAAAATAAAAAATGCTTAAATTTCTTAACTTTTCAATAAAATTTTTAATTATATTTTCTATCGCAATTTTGATTTTTTTACTTACAACCTTATGGTATTTTTCCATAGGTTTACCCGACTATAAAAAATTATCAAATTATCAACCCCCAATATCATCACGAGTATACTCCAATAACGGTAAGCTAATTGCAGAATATGCTCTTCAAAAAAGATTATTTGTTCCATATGACTCTATACCTAAAATTGTAGTCAACTCATTTCTTTCAGCAGAAGATAAAAATTTTTTTACCCACCCAGGTATTGATGCTAAAGGTATTTTGAGAGCAATCATAAAAAATTTGAGGAATATCTCTCAAAATAAACGGTTAGAGGGAGCTTCTACTATTACTCAACAAGTTGCAAAAAACTTTCTTTTAACAAATGAAGTTTCTTTAAAAAGAAAAATAAAAGAGGCTATATTAGCCTTTAGAATAGAAAGAGCTTATTCAAAGGAGAGAATTTTAGAACTTTATTTAAATCAAATTTACTTAGGTCAAGGGACATACGGTATAGCAGCTGCTAGTTTAGAGTATTTTGATAAATCAATAAAAGAACTTACTTACCCAGATGCAGCCTTATTAGCAGCACTTCCAAAAGCACCAAGTAAATATAATCCTTATAAATACCCAGACGTAGGAAAATTTAGAAGAGATTTAGTTCTTAAAAATTTAGAAGAAAATAATTTTATATCTAAAAAAGATCTAATTAAATTCAAGGAATCAAATCTAAATTTAAAAAAAAGAAAAATTGAAATTGTAAACGAGGCTAACTCTTACACCGAGGAGGTTAGAAGATCTGTTAAAGAAAATTATGGTTTTGAAAAACTATACTCACAAGGATTAAGCATCAAAACACCTCTTAATATTGATTATCAAATTCAAGCAATAAAATCTTTAAGAAAAGGAATAGAAGATTACGATAGGAGGCATGGATGGAGAGGTCCTATAACCAATAAATTAAAGAATGGAAACTGGAAAAATAAAATTGATGAGTTTAAACTAGATCCAACATTAAAATGGAAATTTGCAGAGATTTTAGAAATAAATGAGACTGAAATAAATTTTAAAATAATTAATCAAAACGAAAAGAATTCCATTGAAAAACTTTACTTTAAAAATTTAAAATGGTCCTTACCGAAAAACAAAACGATTTCCTCTATACACAGTATCGGAGATATAATTTTTGTTAAAAAAGAGAAAAACTTATGGAAACTAAAACAGTATCCTAAAGTAAATGGCGGAATAATCGCCTTAGATCCTTTTACTGGTGATGTTAAGGCTTTGGTGGGTGGTTTTAATTTTAAATCAAGTGAATTCAACAGAGTTACACAAGCAAAAAGACAGCCAGGATCTGCTTTTAAACCTATAGTTTACGCAGCAGCTTTAGAAAATGGATTTTCACCCAACTCAATTATTTTAGACGCACCTTTCGTAGAAAGTCAAGGAGTAGGTTTAAAAAATTGGAAACCTGAAAATTATGGTAAAAAATTTTATGGCCCTACAACATTAAGAAAAGGTATAGAATATTCTCGAAATTTGATGACAGTTCGAATTGCAAAAATTTTAGGCTTAGACAAGATTTTAGACCTATCGAAAAAATTAGATATTTATAATGAAATACCTGAATTACTATCTGTTTCGTTAGGTGCTGCCGAGACTACATTGATTAATTTAACCGCGGCCTACGCTTCATTTGTAAATGGTGGAAAAAAAGTTAATCCAAATTTAATTTCAAGGATACAAGACAGAAGAGGTAAAACAATTTTTCAAATTGAAAGCAGAAAATGCCTAGGCTGTGATAAATTTATTGATCAATCAATCGATTATCCTAAAATAGAAAATACTAATAAGCGTGTTTTCAGCGAGGCAACAGCTTACCAAATGGTAACAATTTTAAGTGGAGCTGTTGAAAGAGGTACAGCAAAAAAATTAAAATCTCTAAATGTTCCTCTAGCTGGTAAAACAGGAACTACTAATGATAACTATGATGCTTGGTTTATTGGTTTTTCATCAAATCTTGTTGTTGGTGTTTATATTGGATTTGATAATCCTAGAACTTTAGGAAAATTTGAAACAGGATCAAAAGCTGCGTTACCTATTTTTAAGAATTTTATTGAAAATGTACTTTTCGAAGATGATTTTAATGATTTTCAAATACCTGAAAAAATTTATTTGACGTCATTAAATTATGATACCGGACTTAAGTCGTCAGCTAATGATGAAAAAACAATAATTGAAGCTCTCAAAATAGAAGATATTAACAATATAGATAATAATAGCTTAATTTCAATTAATGATCGTGATACTCTAATCAAATTTAGACAATTTTACTAATGGAAAGCTTTGAAAATAAATTAATAGTAGTTGAAAGAACTCTAGAAAATATTAGGGGGTATCTTTGATAAGGAAGATATCAAAAAAAAATTAATAGAGTTAGAAAAAAATCTTCTTAAAGAAAATTTTTGGAAAGATAAAGAATTAGCAAAAAAAACAATTAAAAAAAAAAAGAATTTCGAACAGATACTTAACTCTTACAAAAATTTTTTTACAGAAATTCAGAATCTAAAAGAGCTTTTTTTACTTGCGACACAAGAAAAGAATGAAGAAATCATAAATGAATGTTCTCAAAAAATAGATACTATTTTAAAAAATTTAAAAAAAATTGAAATTAACTGTTTTCTTTCTGGTGAAAACGATGACTTAAATATTTACCTAGAAATTCATGCTGGGGCAGGAGGCACTGAAAGCCAAGATTGGGCTGAAATGCTTAGAAGAATGTATATGAAATGGTTCGATAAAAGGAAATTTAGTTATGAAATTATTAGTGAGCATAAGGGAGAGGAGGCAGGTATAAAATCATCAACATTAAAAGTTGATGGCAATTACTTGTACGGATTAATGAGATCAGAGTCTGGGGTACACAGATTAGTTAGAATATCACCTTTTGATAGTGGTGCTAGAAGGCATACAAGTTTTGCAAGCGTGTGGGTTTACCCTGCAATTGACGATGAAATAGATATTAGTATAGATGAAAAAGATTTAAGAATTGATACATACAGATCAAGTGGTGCAGGCGGTCAACATGTTAATACCACAGATAGTGCAGTAAGAATTACACATTTACCAACCAAGATAGTAGTTCAATGTCAAAATGAAAGATCTCAACATAAGAATAAAGAAACATGCTTTAAGATGCTAAGAGCTAGACTTTATGAACACGAGCTTCAAAAAAGAGAGGAACAGAATTCAAAGGAACTCAATACTAAAACTGATATTGGTTGGGGCCACCAAATTAGATCTTATGTTTTACAACCTTATCAACTCGTAAAAGATTTAAGAAACAGAATTGAAAGTACAAATCCGTCAAGCATCCTTGATGGTAATATCGATCAATTTATAGAAGGAGGAATTAAAAATAAATAATGAAAAAGTTTTTTACAATTTTAATTTCTTTAATTTTTATCTTTTTAATTTCAATAGCATCAGCTTTATTAACTATAGGAATTGAAACAGAAAGGTTTAATAAATTAATATTAAACAAGATTAATAAGATTGATAATAAAATAAATGTAAAAATAAATACCATAAAATTTAAGCTTGATATTAGTGAATTTAGCTTATTTTTAGAAACATCTGAACCAAATATATTTTATAGAGATATTTTAATTCCCACTGAAAAAATAAAAGTATATGTGGATTTTTTTTCAATAATTAAAACTAAACCAAAAATTAAGCGAATAAATATTTTATCAAAAAAATTAAATATTAAAGATTTAAAAAATATTAATGTAGTAATTAAACCCTCAAATTTGAAGAGTTTCTTGAAAAATAATGTTAAAAACGGAAATTTAATTTTAGATTTAGCATTTTATTTAGACACAAATAACTCAATAGATAATTTTATCGTAAGAGGGCAAGTGACAAATTTTAATTCTAAAATATTCAAAGAAATATTTTTACAAGATACCAGATTCGAATTTTTTGGAGATAAATCAATTATATTATTTAAAAAGATTAATGGTGAAATTAATGGCATTTTAGTTAAAGATGGAGATATAAAATTAACTGTTTCTCCTGAAATTTCGATTATTTCAAACTTTAATTCTGATATTAAATATCAAAATTCTCTTAAAAATGGGTATTCAAAATTACTTAAAAAATTTAAAAATTTAAAAGAGATTACCAAGATCGAAGCAGTATTGAAAAATAATTTGAAAATTAACTTTGATAAAACTTATAAAATTAAAGATTATAATCTTTCAAGTAGAGGAGAAATAATAAAAGGATCGTTGAAAATTGAAAATCCTTTGTCTAGTGAAATTTTAGAAGAAAAAATAGATCAATTCTTAATAACTGATACTGATTTGAAAATAGATTTTGACTCAAAATCAAAAAATTTTTCTTTATCTGGTAAATATTCAACAGAAATTGAGAAGTTTCTTAATTACAATATTAAAGGCAATATAGAAAAAGCCTTTTCTAGATATGAAATAGATGCTGAAATAGATAAAAAAATAGATATTAAACAAATAAATTATTCTAAGAAAAAAAATCTAATTTCAAACTTATCTTTGATATTTGAAATAAGTAAAAAAAAATTGAGTTTAAAAAAATTAGTATTTGTTGAAGATAATAACAAAATTTTAGTAGATGATTTATTAATCAGCAAAGGTAAACCTCTTACTTTTAAAAGGATTTCAACAAAAACTTATAAAGAGGGATCTATTAATAATGATTTTTTGATCACTGGAGATAAAAAAATTAAAATAAAAGGCTCAAAATTTGATGCAACAAATTTACCTAAAATTATTACTACAAAAAATAAGAATAATAATTTTTCAAATTTCAGTAAGGAAATAGAAATTGATTTAGATAATGTAATTGCTCCTTTATCAGAAAATTTAAAAAATTTTAAATTAATTGGATATCTTGATAAAGGTGAGTTCGCGAAAATTTCTGCAAAAGGAGATTTTGGAAAAAATAATTTTTTAGATATTTCTCTAAAAAATGATAAAAAAAGAAATAGAAAATATTTGGAAATTTACTCTGATTTAACCTCGCCATTATTAACAGAGTTCAAATTTTTTAAAGGGTTATCCGAGGGTAAACTCTTATATACATCAATTATTAATGGTAATGACTTCAATTCAAAATTAAAAATTGAAGATTTTAAAGTTACTAATGCTCCTGGATTGATAAAGCTATTATCTTTGGCTGACTTGGGAGGGCTAGCAGATCTTGCTAAAGGTGAGGGTTTATCTTTTGATAGTTTAGAAATTGAAATGAGCAGAGAAAAAGGTTTCCTTAAAATTATTGAAATATTGGCCCTAGGACCTAGCATATCAGTTTTAATGGAAGGTTATAGAGATCAAAATGAGATAACAAGCCTTAGAGGTACATTAGTGCCTGCAAAAAATTTAAATAAACTTATATCTAAAATTCCAATTATTGGAGATATAGTGATTCCTAAAGATGTTGGCGAAGGTCTCTTTGGAATAAGTTTTAAAATGAAAGGACCACCTGGAAGAATAAAAACTTCAATTAATCCTATAAGAACTTTAACACCAAGGTTTATTCAAAAAATTGTTGATAGAAAAAAAAAGGTTAAATAAGTTTTATTAAATAATGTTTTTTTTTTCCAAATGAAAGTTTTAAAGAACTATTTTTGAAATCAGACATTTTTAAAATTTTATTTTCATCAGTAACTACTGAATTATGAATTTTTATTCCATTATTGGCTATTGCTCTTCGAGCCTCACTTTTAGATGAAAGCACACCGTGTTTTGATAAAATGTCTAAAATACCTATTCCTTTTCTTATCTCACTTAATTTTATACTTATTTCCGGAAGACCCACGCCAACGCCACCGCTTTCAAAAGTTTGTTTTGCAGTCTTTTCAGCTTTTTTTGCTTTAGTTTCACCATGTAATATTTTTGTAGCCTCATTAGCTAATAAAACTTTTAATTTGTTAATATTTTTTTCTTTTTCACAAAGATTTTTTATATCCTCTACTTTTAAATCAGTAAAAAAATATAAAAAACGCTCAACATCTCTATCATCTGTGTTTCTCCAAAATTGCCAGTAATCGTAGGATGATAGTAAATCCTCATTCAGCCAAATTGCTCCCTTTTCGGTTTTACCCATTTTCGCCCCAGAGGCCAAAGTAATTAATGGTGAGGTAAGCCCGAATGAGTCTTTTTTCATTATTCGCCTAATTAGCTCAACTCCATTTACAATATTTCCCCATTGATCAGAACCTCCAATTTGAAGAATACAATCTTTATTTTTAAAAAGCTGATAAAAATCATAAGCCTGTAAAATCATATAATTAAATTCCATATAGCTTAATGATTGTTCTCTTTCTAACCTTAATTTTACACTGTCAAAAGATAACATTTTATTAATAGTGAAGTGACTTCCAATCTCTCTCAAAAATTCGATATAATTTAATTTTGTTAACCATTTTGAATTATCTACAAAAATCGGTTTTGTTTTCTTATTTGAAAAATTTAAAATTTTATGAAAAACCTTTTGAATATTTAAAATATTCTTCTTAATATCTTTTTTATCTAATACTTTTCTTGTTGAGTCTTTCCCTGACGGATCTCCAATTAAAGTAGTGCCCCCGCCTAAAAGCACAATAGGTCGATGGCCGTAATTTTGCATCAATCTCAAAATCATTATTTGGAGTAAACTTCCAACATGAAGACTGCTTGCAGTACAATCAAATCCTATATATGCTGTTATTGATTTTTGGCTACTTATTCTTTCTAAATTATCAAAATCAGTACATTGGTGCAAATAACCCCTAGATTTCATTTCAAATAAGAATTTATTTTTCATAGTATTAATTGATAACTACTATTATACAAAAATTGTTATAAATAAATAAAAATATGCAAAAAGAATATATATCTTTGGGATTAATGAGCGGTACTTCAGGCGATGGAGTTGATGCATCGTTAATTAGATCAGATGGAATTACTAATTACGAAGTTTTAAAAGACAGATATTTTGAATATGATAAGGATATTTTTGAGGACATTCACAAATTAAAAGAAAAGATTTTAAAAAAAAAAGACTTAAATACTTACGCAAAAGAAATTTCAGAACTAGAGAGAAAAATTACTTTATTTCACTCAAAAGCTACAAGTTATTTCAATGATAAATACAAAAATTTAATTATAGGCTTTCATGGTCAAACTATATTTCATAACCCTACAGAAAAAATCTCATATCAATTAGGAGACGGAAATTTATTAAGTCAATTAACAAAAAATAAGATTGTCTTTAATTTCAGAGAAAATGATATAATGAATGGGGGAGAAGGAGCACCTTTAACACCAATCTTTCATCAACTTATTGCATCCAAAATTAAAATTGAACTACCAGTTTGTTTTTTGAATATTGGGGGCATATCTAATGTTACAATTATTAAAGATCCATTAGATTTTTCAAAAATTTTCAGCCAAGATATTGGCCCTGGAAATTGTTTGATTGATTCTTGGGTAAGAAAAAATTCGGAAAATAAATTTGACAAAAACGGCCAACTTGCAATAAGTGGGAAAAAAAACGAAATAATATTAGAGCAAGCCCAAGAATTATTTTCAAATAGACCTGACAAAAACAAACGTTCTTTAGATACAAATGATTTCGATGTTTCATTTGTAAGAGGATTAAATTTAGAAGACGGATCTGCTACTTTGACTGAATTTACAGCTAGTATTATTGGTGATAACTTAAGTAACTTATTTAAAAATTTTGATTACCAGATAAAAAATATTTTTCTTTGTGGCGGTGGTAGAAAAAATGATTTTCTTATTAAAAAAATTAAAACTTATCTTAGTACTGACATTAATATTAGCTTAATTGATAAGTTAAAAATAGATGGAGATTTCATCGAGTCCCAAGCTTTCGCATTTCTCGCAATAAGAACTTTAAAAAATTTACCAATTTCTTTTCCAAACACAACTGGATGCAAAAAACCTTGTGTCGGTGGTAAAATAATAGAAAATTAAATTAATGCTGTTTTATCTTTGAGATATTTTTCTATTTCTTCTGAAAGTTCTTTTTCTTTACTTTTAAAAAAATGATTTGAATTCTTTATTTTTGAAAATACTACTTCAACGCTTTTTTGACTTTTAATTCTATTGTCTAATTCAGTGATACTCTCTTTGCTCACTAATTCATCGTTATCACTGTATATTATTTGTCCTGAAGTCGGGCAAGGAGCTAAAAAAGAAAAATCATAAACGTTTGGTTGTGGAGAAACAGCTATAAAATTATTAACTTCAGGTCTTCTCATAATAAGTTGCATACATATAAGTGAGCCAAAAGAAAAACCAGAAACCCAACATTGACTGTAATCTAAATTTTGCCTTTCAATCCAGTCGAGAGCTGCTGCAGCGTCTGATAGTTCTCCCTGACCATTATCAAATACACCTTCACTTTTTCCCACTCCTCTAAAATTAACTTTAATTACAGAGAAACCATTTTCCAAAAAAATATTATACATAAGCTGAACAATTCTATTATTCATTGTTCCTCCATACTGAGGGTGTGGATGCAAAACAATTGCTACTGGTGAACCAAATTTTGGATTTTTATAATACTTCGCTTCAAGTCTTCCAGCAGGCCCAGGTATAAAAATTTCTAAACTTTTTGGCTTCATACTTGATAATGATTATTATTAAAAAAAAAAGTACTGAGTTATAGCATGTTTTTATGCGACAAATATTTTTTTTTAATCCTGACTAAAAGAGTAGGAATTCTACTAAAACTGTTGTATTACAGCGCCTAATTATGAAGTTAACCACTAAAGGAAGATACGCAGTTATGGCTATGGCCGATTTAGCATCCAATGAAAGAAACGGACCAATTAGTCTTACAGAAATATCTGTTAGACAAAATATTTCACTAGCCTATTTAGAGCAAA
>ENA-OSEY01002979-OSEY01002979.1-marine-metagenome-genome-assembly--contig:-NODE-2979-length-10624-cov-2.788471_pt1 | contig 10624 bp, 8 predicted proteins | sample MGYA00248465_ERZ534230 | MGnify/ENA primary metagenome ERZ534230 (study PRJEB26409, sample SAMN06344110) | marine metagenome | isolation source: Sea water from surface | place: Atlantic Ocean:Southern... | reverse complement strand
GATAAACATTTCTATAAACTTTAAACCGAAAGCCTAACATAAATCAAAATCCATTCTAACAAATCTCAAACTTTCGTTGAATAAAATAAAATAATAAAAAATTCATATTTATTTAATAACTGTCCTAACACAATTCTAACAATCAATGCATAATATTTATTACAACAATAATTGTCTGATCAACAATTTTAACTCTTTATTAATACGTAAGGTGACACAATTGAAAAATTCTTTCATTTACATATCTTTTTTTGGATATCTCTTCAGCCAACAAAACAGTAATCAATCGCTATCTATCAATATTCCATCTGGTGTTGGAATTGAAGTTTCCGGTGAGGTAGAGGTAGAGTTTATCAATGTTGAAGGTAAAGGTGGTGCACAATATAGAGATGAGTTTATTCAAAAAGTTGATTATAGAAGTCCTTTTGTTGAAATAGATAAAACAGTTTTAGACTTTAAGCTACTTTACACTAATGACTTAACTTACAACTTTAGTCTACGATTTGATGATGATGGAGCGTATGCTGATAAACATTTCCTCAAATACAAAAAAGGAAGCTCAACGTTGGAATTCGGTAAAAACCGTCCATTGATAGCTTTGAAAAGAAAAACTGAAGGCTACCCTTTAATTGGAACAGCATACTGGAAAGGGCGGCAGTACCACCTTGATTACGAAAGGCGTTTTTCTTCTTCCTCTTTTGGCGCATCTGTAGCATTGAAAAGACTCATTGGTTATGATGCTGCAGCTGAAGATAAATCATTTGAAATGATGGTTTATGATGACGCTAAGAAAATTGATGGTCAGACCCTTGAATTTGGGTTCCGTGCAGAACAAAATTTTTCACCGTTGAAAATTCAGGGTTGGTATTATTTTGGAAAACTTGTAGATGATGAGGAATGGAAGGCAAGACTACATTATGATTTTGATTATTACGCAAACATTGAAGATGATCAAGTACTTAGTAAAGATGCATATGTAGGTCACTTTTGGTATGGGGGAAGAATTGAGTATGCTTTATCAAACATTTTATCTAGAGCTGAATATATATTCTCAGAAGATGGGTTTCTACCAAGGCATGGTTATTATTTAGAATCTAGCACATCCTTCGACTTTTTATCATTTGAAAATATTTTTGTGTTATTTCGATTGGGAGAACTAAAAATAGACCCCATGAGACAAACGGATTCATTTTTAAACCCCTATAGGAATAACTATAACAAATCATTACTTGAAAATGATGATGAAGATAATGAAAGGTTTTACCCTTTATTAAAAGACCCTCAGACCTGGAACCGAAAAATGATTACGTTTGCCTTAGGATATGATATTACTAGCTACGCCAAATTAAAGTTAGAATATTATATCTTGGATGAAGATACTGGTGACATCGATCAACCAGATGTAAAAGACGATCAATTATTAGTTCAATTAAAGTTTAATTTTTGACAAATAGGAGTATAAAATGAAAACAACTGTAAAAAGAATCTTCTTTCTTTTTGGTCTTCTAGCTTCCCTTTTTATTTCGGGATGTGAAGATGAAGCAGCAGAGCAAGACTCATTAGTTAATAGTGGGTTTAATATCAGTAGAGTAGATGTTAAAACAACAGGTGATGCCTCTCAATCTTCACCAGAATTAATTCGATTTATTAATTCTTCTGAAGGCGTCATTGTGAATTCATTACAAAACACTGTTGACTTTTTTGACCTGTCAACAAGCGAAATTACCCTGACAGGAGAATCTATCAACATAACAGATAGCGATGATGCTGAATGTTCATCGATTGATGTTAGTGTAGATGAAAGTATTCTTGCTGTTGTTGTTACAAAGGGATCTTGTACGCGTGGTGAATTATATCTTGTTGACGTTTCTTCAAGAGAAAAATTCGGACCTTATGAGTTAGGATATAATCCTGATGCAGTAGACATAGCAGTAGATAACGAGTTTGTAGTGGTTGTTAATGAATATGACTATGAAGATGGAACGGCAGGATGTACAACTCCTTACTACCCAGGAGTAACTATTTATGATATAAGTCCAGGGCTAGGCAATGCCTCTTTAGTTAAACATATGAAAATTACTCATACAGGTGAAAATGGCAATTTAGCAGAACCAGAAGGCGTAAAAATCGCACCAGATGGAGAAACAGTGTATATGACTTTACAAGAGTCAAATCAAATGGGATGGTTTTCCATTCTTAGCCCTCCAGATACTTTGAAAGACTATGTATCATTTACTAGTGACATACATGAACCAGACGGAATTTGGGTAAACAGTACAGGTACAGTTGTTTGTACAGGTGGAGAATATGATGGAAAAATTGGTGTAACCTTGCTAAATAGTGATGGAACACCGGGAACCCAATACTATGCAAATTTAGCAGATGACTTACCAAGTACCTGGAGTTGGACAGACGAAAGAAAAGGTATAGAACCTGAAGAAGTTGTGATTGCAGAACATGATGGTAAATCTTATGTCCTGGCAACCCTTCAAGATCCAGCTGCCGTTGTCGTGTATGACATCACAGATCCTACCAACCCAACATGGGATTCTGGAGCAATAGCTCAATTTACTGATTATTCAACAGGAGATGGTGAATCAACGGGAGAGTCAGAAGGACTAGCCTACAAAGACGGTTATGTTTTGGTTTCCAATACAGCAGATCCATCCGTTTGTCTTTTAAAAGCTTCTTGGGCCGACTAATATAATTATTTTATAGCTTATGTATAAAAAGGGGAGCATCGCTCCCCTTTTTTATTGAAACAAAAAATAAAACTATTTATCTAATAAAATTAAAATTTGTATTAATTTCGTTGTCGATTTTAGATCTATGCTTAAGAATTTTTTAAATATCACTTTTGCTTTTTTATTTTTAGGAAGCAGTCTACACATAAATCACTTTGAGCCTTCTCGTTCTTCAAGTGGATACTCTTTTTGTAAATCAGGGTGTACCAATAAAGATTGTTTGTCGATTTCTCATGAATGTCAAGAATGCTTAACAGAAAACAATAGATTTTTTATTTTATGCTCTTCAAATCACTTAAAAAAAATTAGTGAATCTTCTCTTTTATTCACTGACTATACTTTAATAAGCAAGTTTTTATTAACCAATTTATCTGGACGTTCTCCACCTCAAGTTTCTTAACTCCACCACTTTTATCGATCTACCAAATTGGTAGAAAAAACATAATTTTATTTACAAAAGGAACTTTTATGAATTTTTTATTTATGCGTTCATTAAAAACGTACACGACTCTATTATTAACTGGTGCAATGTTATTCACTATAGGCTGTGAGGATGAATCTCACGATGATCACGATCACGAAGAAGGTCACACTGATGCGGATGGCTTCATCTTAGAAGATGCAGCTGGAAACGTAGTATACAGAGAATTTGAAGGAGATACAACTGGATCTGTTACTTTAGCGGTAGGCGAAACACTAGAACTATCTGTCCACTTTTTAGATCATGAAGGCAACGAAATTGCACATGAAGAAGAAGAAGAAGGTGAAGACCACGAAGACGGCTTAGAGGTTTCTGGTTTTGATGTTACCGTTGCGGTTGTTGAAGTAGAGGGACATGAGGAAGGAGGAGATCATGACGATCATGGAATGGCACTCCACGTTGAAGGTGTAAGTGCAGGTTCAACAAGTTTTGAGCTGAGGTTAATGCATGATGGTCATGCAGACTATACATCCACAAATAACGTACCCGTAACAGTAAACTAATAAATAAGCCAATAAAACACTCTTCGTGAAATCTAGATCGCGGAGAGTGTTTTACATTTCTAGCACCTCAAAAAAACCAAAAGGTGTGTCGATCTGTATATATAAGTTTATTTCTCATTAATTATAGTTCTATAATATGGGAATTATTACCTTATATAAATTTGGATATTGTTGTTGATGTTAAATCTCCTTACCTATTCTGCTAAATAGGGTGGTATTGAATGGTTAACAAATCCCATTACTACCACCTGTCCATATGGTATTTTGCGATCCTTATAAGCCCGTTATCTTCTCAAAATAAAAACATTACTGGGTCCATAATCGATAACGAAACTAAAATACCTATTCATGGTGCTAATATTTTTTCCGAAAGTTTGAATATAGGAACATCTTCAAAAGTAGATGGTAGTTTCATCCTAAAAAACCTATCTCAAAATGAATTGACTATAGAAATTTCTATGATAGGCTATAAAAAACTAAACAAGCGTGTTACCTTAAAAGACATTAATAATAACATTGGTACAATTTACTTAGATGTAGATACGTTAAAGTTTAAAGAGTTAAATGTTGACGCACATTCTAAAATAAAACCAGAGAGTTTTTCCTCTAATATTGACGTTTTTGGAGAAGAATATCATAAGGTTCTAAAATCGACTTTGGCACTAACCATTCAAGAACAAACCGGATTATCTATTCGATCAATGGGTCAAGGAACTGCCCAACCAGTTTTAAGGGGTTATAAAGGACATAGATTTTTGCTTACCGATGATGGAATAGCCACAGGAGATCTTTCTAGTACTTCCATTGACCATGCTGTAAGTACAGATATGGGTGCATATAGCGGAGTAGAAATAATTCGCGGCCCAGAAGCTCTTTTATATGGATCTAACACTATTGGTGGTGTCATTGATTTGTCTAGAGATATTAATGATAAAAACCGTTTTCAAAAACTAATGGTACAAACCTTGTTAGGAACAGAATCTGCGAACAACGGTCATTTTCAGAATGTAACAGTTAAAGCTCCATTCAAGAGAAACCATCAATTGCGATTTTCATTTTTAAATCGAGATTTGGGTAACCAGGTCTCACCAGAACCTTACGGAACGCTAAAAAACACACAGTCTATTAATCGAGAACTACATGGTAGTTACATGTATTTTGGGAATGATTTTTACTCTTCCTTTTCTTTGGAGAGATTTAATACAGACTATGGTATCCCGGGAAGTCCTGAAGGGCATATTAATGGTGTAGATATTTCTATGTATAGAAACACTCAAAAATTCAATTTTCATAAAGATATTTCAATAGCTGGTTTTCAAACATTTGATATTGACCAACGATACATAGACTATAGGCATTCTGAATCCGTCACGGGGTCCTCTTACGAATCCGTAATTTTAGCTCATCAAATTTTATCTCTAAATGCCACTTTTTCAGGGAACAAAAAATCTATTGGGTCTCTATTAAAAATAAGGGATTTTCAAGCGTATGAGTTTTATTGGACACCAGATGCTCAAGAAATTTCGATTTCTCTATATGGGCTTTATGAGAAAGAAATTAATCAATATACTATACAAAGTTCTTTTCGGTTAGAAAACAACTCGATTATTCCAGATATAACTAGTGAATATTTCTACGCAAATTTGGATATAAATCAAATTAACGAAAGAAATTTTTTATTGTTTTCAGCTGCAGCTGCAATCATTACTAAACGAAAAAACTGGGAGCTGTCTTTAGGATCTATGTTTACGAGCCGTGCTCCTAGTATTGAAGATTTATATTCTGATGGCCCCCATCTTGGTGTTTACAATTATGAAATTGGATTACCAGAATTAGGTGCAGAGCATACATATGGGCTAGAGGGTAGTTTGGGTTATATGATGGATAGAGGAGAATTAAAAATTACAAGTTACCAAAATTACAGCCCGAACTACCACTTAAGTAAAGTAATGGGAGAAGGATATGAGCCCGGTGCAGATTGGATTGAATGGGGTAGCGGTTCAGCGGGTTGGTTGTACATATATCAGATGAGTGGTTTGGAAGTTTATATACATGGTTATGAATCTGAATTTAGTTATAACCTTAATGATGTAATTCGTTTCGATGGTAGTTTTTCCGCAACAAGAGGTGAAAACCTAACCGATAATTCTTCACTTTATTATATGCCTCCGGATAGAATCCTTTTGTCTACAGAAATAAACCTACTACCATTTTCAATTAACTTAATGCATAAAAAGGTGTTTAGTCAGAACAGAATCGGTTTGTACGAAAGTGCAACACCAGGATACGAAACCTATAATTTAATCGGAACATACACCATAAGAAATTCGTGGGCTGTACATAAAATTATTCTTCAAGTCGACAATGTTTTTGACCGCAAATACTACAATCATCTTTCTAGAATAAAATCAATCATGCCTGAAAAAGGAAGAAACATAGGATTACAGTATAGGTTGAATTTCTAGTTTATCTACCCTTTGGTAACCAGTGGTAATATTATTGTAAGCCTTGTTTTTTTATTTTCTGAAAAAGAGACCTTGATTTCTCCTTGATGAACAAAGATAATATGTTTAACAATTGCGAGACCCAATCCTGTCCCCCCTGCTTTTCTGTCACGAGATTTATCAACGCGATAAAACCTTTGAAAAATTCTCTCCCAGTGCTTTTCTTTTATTTCATTGCCTTTGTTATCAAAATGAATATGCAATCTTTTTTTCTTTTCGACAGAAATTTGAATCGGTGTATTAGGGAAACCATACTTTCCTGCATTTTCAAGAAGATTTAAAAAAGCTTCTCGAAGCAATTGAGAGTCTCCTTTAACAAGAACATCATCATTACAGATTATCTCAATGCTATTAAAGACGTTTGAAGAAATGTTTTCCATGTCCTGCTTCGCTCCAAGTAAGATTGGAAACAAATCCTGTTCTTGCAAAAAAATGCTGTCGTCTTCTTCTTGAGACTCAATTTTTGACAACTTTAATAAGTCATCTATTATTGCATTCATTCGATTCGTATGGTTTAAAATTTTCTCCAAGAACTGGTCTCGTTCATTTTTAGTTAAATCATCACGATCAAGAATTTCCACAGATGCAACAATAGACGTAATCGGAGTCTTTAATTCATGACTAACGTTTGCAACAAAATCTTGTCTAACTTTTTCTAATTGCTTTCTAAGGGTTATTTCATTCAGAATTATTAAAACTCCTTTATATTTATTGGAGCCAACTAAAGGAGATGAGTTAATTAAAAAAAACCGTTTTTTATGCCTTTTAATAGCAATTTCTTGCTCAAATACATGGTGAATTTTGGATTCTTTCTCTATACCAGTTTCTATAATAGAAAGAAGTTTTTTATGTTTAATAATTTTCGAAAAATGCTGTTTTAAAATTTTCTTTTTTGTGATATTCAAATAATTAGTTGCGATATCGTTAATTGAAATAATTTTACCGTTATTATTAATAGCAATAATTCCTTCTTGCATACTAGATAAAAGTGACTCTTTCTCCTCTTTTTCGATTTGTATCTGTTTAATTCTTTTATCAAGTTCCTTCGCCATTTTATTTAGAGATATTGCTAGAGAAGCCAATTCTTTGGTTTGAGGAACTTCCAAAGGTCGGGACATTTTCATTTTTTTAACATATTCTTCGGTGCTTTTCCGAATAGTCTCAATGGGAGCGGTAATTTGTTTGGAAATAAAATAGCTTAGGTATAGAAGAACTACACTGACGATTAAACCAAACAAAATTATTTTATTTTGAAGATCAGAAATAATAACAGAGTATTCATCTATTGGTATAGACACTCTAACAACCCATGTTTTGTTTAGAATCTTTTGGGAAGATGCATAATACATTAAATCTTTCTGTAAAGTGTTGCTATAACGGGTAGCGAGGCCAACCCCATTAGATAAGGCTTCTTTAATTTCAGGTCTATTATTATGATTATCCATTGAAGAAGCCGCTCTGTGTGAGTCTCCTATAACATTCCCTTGAGAATTAATAATAGTAATGCGGACCCTCTGCTTATTACTACTCTCACTACAAATATATTGAATGTTGGATGGAGTAAGCTCTGTTTTTCTTAACCAACTAAAAATATTAGATGTTCTATCTATTAATTGTTGTTCAATTAGGGATTCATAAAAAGAATGAGTACTAACATTAACACCTAAAATAAGGAGGAGAACCCCTATAGTAATTACCGGAAAAAAAGTGTAAAAAAACTTAAGGAATAAAGGTCTACGTTTCATGATGTTGGAATCTATAACCAACACCACGAATAGTCTCGATTAAGTTTCCTTTACCCATCATTTTTTTTCGAAGACCAACTATTTGAAAATCGATAGACCTATCGGCAACAGGATAATTTTCACCCCGAATATTATCAATGATTTGATATCTCGTAAAAACCCATCCTGGATGGGACATAAGTAGATGAAGAATTTGAAATTCAGTGTAGGTAAGAAAAACTAATTTACCATCAATTGCAACTTCTCTAGTACGGGGATTTATTTTAATGGTTTGATTAAGAAGAATTCTATTTCGATCTTCTTCATCTTTTTGATGGTACCTACGTAATACAGTTTTAATCCTTGCATTAAGTACATCTAAGGAAAAAGGTTTAGAAACATAATCGTCAGCACCTGCTTCTAAACCTGAAACAATATCTTCTTCTTGACCCAAGGCAGATAGTATAATGATGGGAGTATTTTTGATATTTTCATCGGATTTAATAACTCTACATACATCAATGCCCTGGATCCCAGGTAACATAAGGTCGAGAAGAATTAAATCAGGCTCATAGAACCTAGCATCTTTTAATCCTTTTTCACCATTATTAGACAAAAGAACATTATAATCATACTTCTTAAGATTGAATTCGATAAGTTCCCTAATGTCAGGTTCGTCTTCAATAACAAGTATTATGTTTTTCATAATCTAAAAGAATTCTTTCTTTTTACAACAAATGATTTTAACAAACAAGACCCTTAAAGTTTAAGTTACAAAGAGTTTTCATACTCTTTAAAATCATCTCTTAATTGTGTTTTAGAAAATTTACCTGAAGCAACTCTTGGTAAAGGATCATTTTGAAATTTTATGAGTGATGGTATTTTGAAAGCAGCTAACCTTTCTGATAGAAATAGTTCTAAATCTTGTTGACTTACTTCAGTATTATCTTTTAGAACAATAGCAGCACATAATTTTTCTCCTAACCTTTCTTCAGGAATTCCAAAAACACATACCTCACTTACTGCATTATGCTCATATATTGCAGATTCAACCTCTATACAGGAAATGTTTTCACCTCCCCTTATCACTAGGTCTTTTACTCTATCTACAATATGTAAAAAAGGTCCATCAAAGTAACCCAAATCTCCTGAACGAAACCAACCATCTTCATCAATAACTTCTTTAGTTGCTGCATCATTTTTCCAATACCCAACCATGTTTGCAGGACTTTTAATAACAATTTCTCCTACCTCTCCTTCAGGTACCTCATTCTTATGCTCATCAATAATTTTGATATCGGTTAATGGGGGAACTACTCTTCCACAGCTGGCAGGGTATTGAATGTATTCATCCCCACCATGAATACAACCCATGGCATTAGTTTCAGTTAACCCATAACCAATAGAAGGTCTTGCTTCAAAAGCCTCATCTAATTTTTTTACATGTTCAGGTGGCCTTGCAGCACCACCCCCAGCTAAGTCTTCTAAAGCTGACAAATCATAATCTTTTAAATTTGGATGATTGAGTAATTCCCAAGTTTGAGTAGGAACGCCAGTAATGTTTGTAATTTTTTCTTTTTCGAGCAACTCTAATGCCAAAGTAGGATCCCATTTCTTCATCATCACAATCTTTCTGCCCACTAAAACTGACATAAAAAAACCAACATGACTTCCAGTAACATGAAATAGGGGAACACAGTGCAAAATAGATAATTCTTTGGATGGATCAAGTCCGTCATCAAAGAGTTCTACTCTAATCCTTGAGATGCATGCCCAAGAAAAAAATCCTGAAATCATATTTCTATGAGTGCATAAAACACCTTTAGGGTGTCCAGTAGATCCAGATGTGTAAAATATAGTTGCATTATCATGTTTAGAAATTTCTACTTCAGGCCATTCCGAAGAAAAATTTGTAATAAAGTCTTCAAAACTTACATATTGATTTGATTCATCTCTAACACTAACTTTTATGACATCAAGATTATCTAAACCACGTAATCTTTTTTCATCAGCAAAAACTAATTTTGCATCACTATGATCTAATCCATAAATAACTTCTCTTGGAACCCACCATGAATTCAAAGGAACAGCAACGGCTCCCATACCAAGGATACCCATTAGTGCAATAATGTATTCTGGGCAGTTAACCATGCAAATAGCTACTCTATCCCCTTTCTTGATACCTGCATCCATCAAAGCATTGGCAAGTTGTGCAGCTTTATCAAATATTTGTTTGTAGGTATATCGTTCATCTTCGTAAACTAACCAATCTTTTTCTGGATGAAAAAGGCCAAAATCAAAAAACTTTCTTAAATTTTCAGGAATGGCTGGATTAATAAATTCTCTGTATGTAATTCCATCAGAATGCATTTTTTCAGCAAACTCAAATAACTCCCCTTTCGCTGTCTGTCTAGCTATTGCTTCATTAAAGATATCAGTCATTGTAGAAACTATTTTACTAGGTTTTTGAACTAAAATAATAGTATGTTTAAATAGATTTAAAGAACAACTTTTATGACAACAAAATTACATTTTGCAAAAATTTGGGAATCTAATTCTTCCCTTGTCCCAAATGAACCAGCTCTTGTTAACAATAATAAAACTATAGATTGGAGATCATTTGATGAACTGTCTTCCAAGTTAGCAAGTTACCTTATTAAAATGGGTT
>ENA-OSEY01002976-OSEY01002976.1-marine-metagenome-genome-assembly--contig:-NODE-2976-length-10626-cov-2.379467_pt1 | contig 10626 bp, 7 predicted proteins | sample MGYA00248465_ERZ534230 | MGnify/ENA primary metagenome ERZ534230 (study PRJEB26409, sample SAMN06344110) | marine metagenome | isolation source: Sea water from surface | place: Atlantic Ocean:Southern... | reverse complement strand
CGATAATTCAATATCCAGAGGGGTTGGAGAAAGGTAACGAACAAATATGTTCCTGTGTAGCCTCCATGGCCGCACATAACACACGTAACCCCAAGTAATTCGTCCATAAGGGCGGCAACGTGCCCTCCGTGTACCCCTTCAGGAGGGCCACAGTATTGAGAGTCAAAACTTCCGGTCGCATACATGACCTCATTCTCCATGGTGAATTGAAATGGGGGAGCAATCGGGTTTAGTGGACCTATAATTGGGCTATACGGGAAAAACTCCTGAGGTTGCAAACCTCCTAAATCGTAATCCTTTCCGGTATCTGGCCGAAAGAAGTGCTCTTGGGGCCTCAAACTTGCCTGCATTCTCTCTCCGTCTACCTGATAGGTGGAAAGGTCTTCTCGGATCGCTCGTATTTGTTGAATTAGATCAGTCAGAGGTTTCCCTTGATTAATACGTTCATGAAAGTCAGCAGTTCTGACAGATGACACCAGTTCTCTTAGCTCATGTACCAATTCAGACTGAGTGCTTTCGTGGCTGTGTGAATCAGGTTCTTTGTTCATAGTCGCATACGTCCAAATAGGGCAAAGTGGTCACTGATATGAAAGCTCTTTTCATTCCTGATGACCTTACCTTCAAGAATCTTTAGATCTCTAATCTTGACATCCGGATGAGTGATGCATCTGGTAAATGATGCTTTGAAACGAGGACCATCAGCATTAAATCGGTTTCTGAAGCTATCCCACGTAGGCCCAGGAAGGTCAGGAACTTCTAAACCTGAATCTTTAATATTCGTAATCTCACTAGCTCTCGTATTCGTATCTCCAATGACCACAATACGCTCGGCGGGTGAAGAATCAATCACGGCGGCTAATTGCGACATGCGTAATTCGGTATTTCCCTTACCAGGAGCTAAATGTATATTTGCTACAGTCAACCCAACCTCCATGAAGGTCACAGATAAACCAAACCCTTCAAGGGGTGTGAGAGTTACGTCAAATTCTGATAGGCGTTGAGAAATTAAAATGGCAAGGTGCCCACTATGGCTTTGCGGGTTCGCACGAATCATATTGTGAGTTTCAATATAAGGAACCAAACCCGGCAATTCTTGAAAGAGAACAATATCTGGAGATAATTCAATAACTTGTTCTCGAACTACCTCTTCAGTGTCGCACAATTCCCAATGTTGGGGGGCGTGGGCCGACCGGTTAAGCAGGGCCAAATTCCAAGATAGAAAAGAGAAATGGTTTTCCATGCGAAATTTGGGATAGTTACAATCCCATAAACCACGAATACCAATCGTGGTAATGCTGAATCCTTGCTTCATCGTCGTTTAGAACTTGTTTCGAGAATCCACGTGATCGCATTCCATTTTGAACATCGCGAATTAAATGAACATCTTGGTCAACCGTAATATCCATCGTCTTTTCGCCAGCTATCACATCTTCCTGTGTAAATTCCTCACGTTCAGGGCGCTCATCTGGGATAGGCTTTGGTTTTGGCATAAACTGCAAATCAGCTACAATTTCAGCATTGTCGCTTGGTGGCATTACAAGCGTAACTTTATCCCAGTAGCACTTACTAGGGTCGCTGTGATGGGGTCGTGCTCTCATAATTAACGCTTTATCGGGTTGAAGTGTTACAAGCATATTGGGGAAAATATTATGCTGGAAAATATCACTGAGTTCCTCGTCTGAAAGAAGGTCGTAGTTATACCCAAGATCAGGACCCATTTCCCGCCTTTTCTTTTGTACGTCTTTACGTATATCAAGGACTCTTCCGCGATATTCTTCAGGATCCATGCCAAGTGAAAGCAACTGACTTTTCATTAAGTTCGTAGGTTCATCAGGGATCGGAAGCCGCGTATTGACCGTAAATCCATCAATATAAACACTGGTATGTCCATGCTTCCAAAGTCGGACTCTACTAGTTGGGCAATCAAAGATTAAGGCATGTTGAGGGTGGATGTGTTCTACATGGTAAAGCTCACCAAAGTTATCAAACACTGCCTTCCAATTGCATTCCAAATGAACTGTTTGATCTTGGGCTAAAACCATATCCTCAAGTCGATAAGGGGCAATCTGTTCCTTAAGCGGGCCGATGTAGTCATCAAAAGATGGCGCATCCTCATCCATGCATATCCAAACTAGGCCTGCCCAGATTTCAGTCCGCACTGGGATAAGCGACTGTTTATCACAGTCAATGCCTTGGCTGAACCGATTCTCATCTGGAACAACAGTTAACGCTCCGTCACGACTGTACGTCCAACCATGGTAAGGGCACACAAAATTTTTGATCCATCCACGTTCATTAACCATGATGCGGGCACCTCTATGTTGACATGCATTATAGAAAGCAGATATTTCACCTTCATCAGTATGTGAAACCAAAATCGATTCTGGCCCGATATTAAAAACAAAATACTCACCCGGTTCAGAAACATCAGAAGCTACACCGGCATATAACCACGTACGTGGCCAAAGATGTTCCCATTCTTGGTCAAGCATGTCACGAGACAAATATCGTTCAGCTGTTATTTCTTTTCTCCCAGTAGGAGCAGCGGCATCTTCCTGAGTTTTTTCTCTCTCATGCATTACATCCGCCATGCTTCCTCCCTTGAATGATGATAGCTAGAAACCCTCCAGTTGTGAAGTTTTGGTATTGCCACAACCCTCTTGGTTTAGCACCGTCTCCCGTCGCACGGTACGGTTTCATATATGGAAAAGCGCAGAATACTTGAGGGAATACAAGTAATCGATATGACTCAATATCTGGCTGGGCCCACTGTTACAAGAATGATGGCTGAGATGGGTGCAGACATCATCAAAATAGAACAAGCTCCCTCAGGCGACCCGTCTCGCAACTACGCAATCATCAATGAGAAAGGTAGAAGTGGATATTTTGTTCAACAGAACAGAGGAAAGAAAAGCCTCTGCATAAATTTTGACGAGCCAAGAGGTAAAGATATTCTCTTGAAACTAATTGGTAAAGCCGATGTTTTTGTCGAGAATTATGGGCCGGGAGTCCTTGAAAGAAGAAAATTAGATTGGGATGCTTTAAGGGAACTTAATCCCCAACTAATAATGGCTTCTATTTCAGGGTTTGGTAGAGAAAGCGCTATGAGTGATAAACCTGCTTTTGATATGATCGCTCAAGCTTTCAGCGGAACTATGTACATGACAGGGGACCCCGAGGGACCACCTATGCCAGTCGGTCAATCAATAGCTGATGTTATGACAGGAGTGCATGCAGTAGCTGCGATCGGGTACGCACTTTTCCATAGAGAACGAACTGGGAAAGGCCAATTCCTAGACATCGCTATGGTTGATTCCTTATTTCACTCTCAAGAACTCGCAGTACAAGGCCCGTCCTTAACAGGGATGAGGTGGAAGCCTAAAAGGTCAGGTCATTTATCAAGAATTAACAGCCCGCTGGGTGCCTTCAAGGGGCCACAGGAATGGATTGTTATCCAATGCATGGAAGCGCAATGGCCACGCTTTGTGGAAGCGATAGGGAAACCAGAACTTTTGCATGATGAGCGTTTCGCCGACCTTAAAGGAAGAATGAAGAATCGTGATGACTTAAACAATATCATTCATGATTGGATGCAAAGCTTTGAGAACGATCAAGAGATTCTTGATATTCTTGCCGAGGCGCGTGTCCCTTCGGGACCTGTTCTTGCACCCTATGATGCGATAGGTCATCCATATTTTGAGTCGCGCGGAGCTGTTCGAGAAGTTACTGATCCGCTTCTCGGAAACGTGCATATTCCCGGTGATCCGCTCAGGTTCTCTGACTTTCCTGAACCGCTAGATCTAGTAGCACCAACTCTAGGGCAGCACAACCAAAGCATCTTGGAGTCGCTTGACCTATCCCAAAATGAAATAGACCAACTTAATAATGACAAAGTCATAATCAGTGGAGACACATAGTGGGAGTGCCGTTAGACTTTGACGAAGCTAAAGAACTTGATGGTCGGGAACCCCTTACAAAACTTCGAGACGAATTCGAAATTCCCATCCACTCTGATGGTACCGACCAGGCCTATTTTGCCGGAAATTCATTAGGGTTGCTCCCCAAAAGAACACGTCCTGCGATCAAAGAGGCCCTTGACCAATGGGGGGGAAAGGGCGTCGGTGGTCATTTTGATGGGGAAGAAGCATGGTACCGATTAGATGAACGTATTGCTGAGCTCCAGACAAGCATTGTCGGTTGTCTTCCCTCCGAAACAGGCATAATGGGATCATTGACTACAAATCTGCACATGCTAATGGCTTCCTTCTATAGGCCAACTAGTAAAAGACAAAAGATCCTCATTGAACCCCACGCATTTCCATCTGACAGATACGCAGTTGCTGCTCAAGTAGCCTGGCATGGCGGAAATCCAAACACAGACGTTATCACTATCAAAGCAGAGAACCCAGACCATCTAACGCCAGATGACCTAGAACGCACCCTCCACCATCACAAAGACATCTCCTTAGCGCTACTAGGAGGCGTTAATTACTACACCGGTCAGTTCCTTGACATTGCATCCATGTCCCCGATACTAAAAAGTCAGGAAATCACATTTGGTTTAGATCTAGCTCATGCAGTAGGAAATGTTCCTTTAGAACTACACGACTGGGGAATTGATTTTGCTTCATGGTGCACTTACAAGTACCTCAACGCTGGACCGGGCAGCATTGCCGGCTACTTCGTAAATCACAAACACCACACAGATGAAAAGTTGATACGCCTCGCAGGTTGGTGGGGGAATGACCCTGATACACGATTTGATATGCACGGGCAGGAACATTTCATTCCTCGACCATCTGCAGATGGATGGAAAACATCAAATCCCTCCCTTCTAGCCATGATTCCCCTTAAAGAATCGCTAGAAATGTTCGCAGAGCACAGCATGGTTGCACTCAGAGAGCGCTCAATAAGATTGACAGAATATTTCGAGAAGGGCGTCAAGGCAATCAAAAATATCTCCTCAATTACACCTACTGATCCTAAACGTCGAGGTTGCCAGATTTCAGTTCGGGTTTCCGGAAGCGCATCCGACCTTGAGGAAGAACTTATTGGATGCGGAGTTGTTCCTGACGCGCGCGATCCAGATATCTTACGATTCGCTCCCGTCCCCATGTACACAACATTTACAGATATCGCTAGAGCAGCTCAGGTACTTGATCGACTTGTTGCAAATTAGACGCTCTTGAATCCCCAATTACCGAAATAATTTGATAACTTCAATGAACATGAAAACACCTAACATCCTTCTCATCGTTTCAGACCAAGAACGTCAACGAGATTGGTTGCCAGCAGGACTAGATCTACCAGCAAGGCAACGCCTCCTTGACGAAGGTTTGGAATTCACGAATTACTACACTCACACCTCTCCCTGCAGTCCATCGCGCGCAACACTATTCACCGGACAATACATGCTTCAACATGGAGTCTTAGAAAACTCAACAGGACCTGAAAACACAAACCTTCCAACCTCCACCGCAACTTTAGGCCACATGCTCCGTAACGTCGGTTATAAAACTGGATACAAAGGAAAATGGCACCTACAAAACCAACGGTATCCAGAAATGGAAAAGTACGGCTTTGGTGATTGGGAAGGAAACGACTCAGCATGGTGGGGCTTACCGGGAACCGGAACAGAGTTCGACGAACCCATTACTGATCAAATAATCACTTGGCTAAAAGAAAACGCAACTTCAGATAAGCCATGGTTTCTCACCACTGCATTCGTAAATCCTCATGACATCATGTGGTTCCCATGTGACCAGCCGTGGTGGCAGGTTGATAACAAAGCCGAAACTGATCATGTGCGCGAGAGACTTAAGGCTAGGGACTGGGGAAGAAAAGATAATTTCCCCCCATTTGCCTATGAATTAGATGAGTGGTTCACGGAACTACCGGAAAATTTCCACGATGACTTACACACAAAACCTGATGTTCACCGACGCTGGATGCATGCCATGCTCAAATGGGGAGCGCCAGGAACTATGAATCGCGAAGACGAACATCTGTGGCTTCGTTATCTTGACTACTACGTCAAACTACACGAATTGAATGACGCGCAAATGATGCGAGTATTCAAAACTCTTGACGAACTTAACGTTTGGGATGACACAATCATCATCTTTACATCCGACCATGGAGACCAGGTAGGATCTCATGGTCTTAGATCAAAGGGACCATGGAACTATCAAGAAACCATGCGGATTCCGCTCTATATGAAAATTCCCGGCAAAACCAAAGCAGGAACTAAAACGAATTCATTAGCTAGCCACGTTGATTTAGCAAAAACAATTGCAGAATTTGCCGGAGTGACCACAAGTGACTATCCGGGTCTCGTTGGAGAGAGTCTCTTGCCTATCTTTGATGATCTAGATGCGAAGATCAGGGACTACGTTTTATTTTCTCAGCAATGGCCTTGGTATATAGGAGTTGAGCACACACGATACGCTAGTGCCGGTATCTTTGATGGACGATATAAATACTGTAGATACTACGGTGTAGGCGGTGGAGCTGATGCAGCAGGTGTGCCGTTGTCTGGGACGATTCAATTTGAATTTGATAGCCCCTTTGATGACCATGATCATGAATGGTACGACTTGCAGGAAGACCCGCATGAACTCATAAACCTTGCGATGGACCGATCCCGGCGAAACGAACTTCGAACAAGATTTGATGAATTAAGAGCGATTGAAGAAGTAGACTACGCTCCAATACCTTCGTAACATAAACGTTTTATTAATTGATAATCTATTCAATTTCGTTGCGAGATAATTAAATATCTGGCAGACTAACCAAGTTGGACAATCGGTCCAACACCTTTAACAATAATTATTAAGAGGGGAAATTACATGCGGAATAGACGTCTATTTAGACTTCTAGCCATATTGTTTGCTTTCACACTCGTCGCTGCTGCTTGCGGTGATGACGATGACAGCACCTCCAGTAGTGGAGAATCTTCCGCTAGCTCATCGAGCAGCGAAAGCTCTTCTGCTGAAGGTTTGAACATTGGTACGTTGTTACCTGAGACCGGTGCGCTGGCATTTTTGTCAGCTCCGTTGCTTGAGGGTGTCAACATGGCTATTGCTGATATCAATGCCGCTGGTGGTGTCAATGGTGCAGATGTTACCTTGACTCCTGGTGACTCAGGAACAGATCCTGAAATTGCCAACACCACGGTTGATCGGTTACTAACTGAGGATGTGGATGCCATTATTGGCGCCGCCGCTTCAGGTATTACCGGTTCAGTGATCGATAAAATCACATCAGCTGGCATTACCCAGTGTTCACCATCTAACACAGCCGCTGGTCTTGGAACTTCCGGTGACAACGGATTCTATTTCCGTACCGCACCGTCCGATGACTTGCAGGCTCCAGCACTCGCTAACGTAGTGCTTGGTGATGGATATACAAATGTGGCTGTTGTGAGCCGCGCCGATGATTACGGTGTGGGCTTCAATGCCGAATTCGAACCAGCGATTGCTTCCGGTGGAGGAACCATCGTATACAACACGCCGTACGCACCTGAAGCGACAAGCTTCGATGATGTCGTACAAGATGTTGTTGCGTCCGGTCCTGACGCTGTTGTACTTGTTGCTTTCGAAGAAGGTATCCAAATACTACAAACAATGGTCGAACAGGGCGCAGGCCCAGACGCCATCCAGATTTACATCACGGATGGTATGGCGACCGGTGAACTTGGTGTTCTCATAGATGAGAGCAACCCAGGTATTGCTTCAGGAATGAAGGGAACTCAACCAGCTGCTGCTCCTTCAAGTGGTGCTGCGTTCTTCCCACAGGCATTCGCCGAATTCGCTCCTGGTGTATCAACGATCTTCTCCGCTCAGTCATATGACTGTGCGATCCTGATCGCTCTAGCTGCTGAAGCAGCTGGTTCTAATGACTCAGCCGATATCGCAGCTGCGATGGTTGATGTCAGCCGTGACGGCGAGAAGTGTTCAACATTTGCTGATTGTAAAGACCTGCTTGCAGGTGGAACCAACATTGACTACGACGGTGCTTCAGGTGCCATCGATTTCCTTGATGTAGGTGAACCAGGAACAGGTATTTACGAAGTGTATGAGTACAACGCTGATGGCGTACAAGAAGTCATCGACGAACTCACCTTCCAAGCAGGAGCAGCACCAACACAAGCAGCTCCAGCACCGGCAGGTATTGGGCTTAACGCTCTAGATACACCAACCACAATGAGTACCACTTGTGCTCCTTCAATTGCTTCCCTACCACAGTGGATAGCAGTTGAGGAAGGACTTTACGAAGCTCGGAACCTCACACTTGAGTGTGTCCAGATCGGTAGTGGACCTGAAACAGCAGCAGCTCTTGCATCAGGCGAGGCTGACTTTGCAGCAAACATTTACAACAACGTCTTCCCATTGCTTAACAACGGGCTTGAGGTAGTTGTATTTATGGAAACATTGCTCTATAACCTGTTTGATGTCATTGTTGACGCTGATTATGCAGCAGCAAATGACATAACCGCAGATATGGACTGGGAAGAAGCCATGCAGAAGCTTGACTGCACCAACGTTGGTGTTGTTGCACGTAACGCTGCAGCCGAGGATCTCGCAAGAATTCTCATTCAGGAAGCTGGACTTGATGAAAGTTGCTTCACCTACGTGGCGGTTGGTATACAACCACTTCCAGCTCTTGAATCCAACGACACGGATTGGACCGTAACATTTGATCCATTCCAGGTTGTCGCTGTAAATACAGGAGCAGGCATTAACCCATTCTCGATCCAACGAGGCGAAGGGCCTCCAGGACTTGACTGGCCAGGCCTTGTCTATATGACTGGTGTAGATACATTTGCAGCTAAGCAGGCTGAACTTTGTGCCTACAAGTCAGGAACTGTAGAAGCTATAGAATGGCTAGCCGATCCTGCAAATGCAGAGCGAGCCGGAGAAATCGCAGCTACACGACTAGCTGAAGCTCTCCACCCGCTTATTCCGGCGCTTATAGCCAAATACCAAAATGCATTCAGCACCACAGGAGACATACAATTTGGACAGATCGAAACGATCAGCCAAATTTCTGTTGACGTCGGCAAAACCGACCGATTGTTCGCTGCTGATGAAGTAGCTCAGGACCTAAGCTGCGACTAAATTCGTAGTCGGTTCTTAGATAACTACTCGGGGCCGGTGCTAAAGCACCGGCCCCGAAAAACCTTTTAAAAGATATCCAATACAGGAATTAAAAATATGACAAACGCTGTTGACATAGAAAATGTCTCATTGGTATTCGGTGGTGAAGGCAATAATCCGGTTCTTGCCGTGGACACCATCGACATTGCAATACCTAAAGGCCAGTTCGTGGCCATTGTAGGACCCAGTGGATGCGGTAAAACAACAGTACTGAATATGCTGTCAGGTTTAATCCCACCAACAGCTGGATCAGTTAAACGAAACGGAAAAGAAGTAGATGGGCCAAGTCGAGACGTAGGCTACATGCTTGCTCGCTCTGCACTTAGCCCATGGAGAACGGCGTTACGAAATATTGAAATGGGATTACAAATCCACGGAGTCGATAAAGCGACAAGACGAAAGCGCGCCCATGAACTTATTTCCCTACTCCATCTTGATGGATTTGAGAATTCTTACCCCTCGCAACTCTCACAAGGAATGCGGCAACGAGTCGCAATTGCAAGGACATTAGCAATTGAACCAGATCTATGGCTAATGGATGAACCGTTTGGAGCACTTGACGCTCAAACTCGGATAAAAGTTCAAGGGGAATTTATAAACCTATGGGAAAGATCCGGCGAGAGTTCAGTAATTTTCGTAACCCATGACTTGGAGGAAGCCGTATTGCTAGCGGATCGCGTCATTGTAATGACAGCACGACCCGGCAGGATTAAAAGCGACACGCTGATCGATTTACCAAGACCACGAGTTATAGACGAACTGCGATTTGACGAAAGGTTCAAAGATGCAGAACATAGGATATGGAAGGAACTTCGCGATGAAATCATCTGATACAACTTCACCCGACGAAAGCAACAACGAAACAAGCAATCTAGAAGAACCAAATGCTCAACCAGAGCGCTTTGATATGTCTGTGATCACGGACATACCTAAATGGCAACGGGTACTCAAAGCAATGGATTTACCTGTTCAATTCCTGCGGATAGGACTTCTAGCCTTAATTATCTGGGCTTGGGAAACGCGATGGATCTTCAAAGGTTGGAGCCCTTTCGGCTTTGAACTCTTTCCTGAAATTATCCCTCTATTCCAAGGAATACCCAGTGAAGCAGGGGAGTTCTTATTAGACATATGGGATGATTCTCTATTCTGGTCCGATTTCTGGGTAACACTTCAAGAAGCCCTCTTGGGTTTTGTTCTTGGCTCAGGTTTGGGATTTATCGTAGGGTTACTGCTTGGGAGTTTCAAGAAAGTAGCAAAAGTGCTCTCTCCATTCCTGATCTTCACGAATGCTGTTCCAAAGATTGCGCTTGCTCCTATCCTTATCCTCTGGTACGGAGTTGATATAGCTTCAAAAGTTGCGTTAGCCACAATAATTGTTTTCTTTATTGTCCAAATACCGGTTCAAGCAGCTGTAAGTGGTGTTGACCCAGACCTGGATGTTGTAGCAACATCCATGGGGGCAACGCAG
>ENA-OSEY01002975-OSEY01002975.1-marine-metagenome-genome-assembly--contig:-NODE-2975-length-10628-cov-3.652166_pt1 | contig 10628 bp, 20 predicted proteins | sample MGYA00248465_ERZ534230 | MGnify/ENA primary metagenome ERZ534230 (study PRJEB26409, sample SAMN06344110) | marine metagenome | isolation source: Sea water from surface | place: Atlantic Ocean:Southern... | reverse complement strand
ATAAAAGTTCGAATAAGCCGTTGTAATTCAATAGTTTTTTTTCTGGATTACAAAAGGTAATACTACGAACTGATACACAAAAATGATAATCAATATTCAAGATGTATAGATGGCATTTATTCTTGTGTTAAAGAGTTTTGGTTAAAAACAACTTCACCTTCAGTTGTTTCAATCTTGATTAATTCTTTCACTTGTTTTTTTCTATCAGCTACAACTTCTCTTGCTTTCATCGCTATTTCTTTGCTAGGAAAAACATTCATTAAAACTGCTTTATTAGGGGCAGTTTTAGTTATACTTATTTGAATTGCTCCAGCATCGGTCATTAACTTGGCAGATTGACTTTTAAAAAATTCAATCCACATATCCATTTGCATTTCATTTTGGGCAATAAAATTTGTTATACTTGCGTACATGTTAATCTCCATGAAACTTTTTAAAATTGTTCTCCTCTTCCTTTAGGGTAGACATTTCGATACTTGGCTGACAAATTTCACCTGAGCAACAATCGTCAATGTTTGATTTGCAGATTTGACATTGGTAGTGACCATGCACCACCACTGGCTGAATAGTGGCATGACATCTGGGACAGATTTGCAAATTTGAAACTATCATTCTGTTTTATAAAATATAAATTAATATGAAATTATGTTAAATCTTTTAAAACTATATTTCTACTTGCATCAATAACAACATTAATAGACTTCAAATCTGTTTTTAACTTTTCAGTCATTTTGCCAATCTCAATTTGGCAATCATTAAAAGCTTTTGCATTTTTATATTCTAATAAAGTTGAGGTTTTAAATAAACCCTTTTTGTTCCAAATTCTTGAATAACAAAACCTTGTACATCCTTTTGATTTAAGCAATTTAAAGACTTTTTCTCCTTCATCATCCCAATATTTAATATGTAAAAGCATTTCAGCTTCTGATTTAAAAGTAAAGGTGTTATATGATGTTAGTTTGGCATCATTTTCCAAATTAACCTCCCACACATAATTGAAGAATTCATATTGCTTTATTAACAAATATTCAGATAACTGACTAGACTTAAGAATTCTGTAAGATTATTTTTCTTCAGATGTTTTTTTCTTCTTACACATTTCTTTTGCAACAACAGAAGCAATAGCACCAGCAGCAATACCTCCTGCAATAGCGCCGACTATTGTAAGCTTTAGTAATTTTAATTTTATTAATGAGTTAATCATAACTAATAAATAGTATTAAGTTAAAAAAAACCAAAAAAAAACTTTAATTAAATTGCTTGATGATCTTTGGGTACAATATAATTTGCTCATTAAACTATAAAATGATCTTTAAGCTTAAATAATGACATTTAAATTTTAAACAAATACCAGCTCAACAAAGTTAAAAGTTATTTTCAAATAAAACAACACCTCTTGATGAAGATATTTTTGCACCTGCAAGTAATTCTCTTGTTTCAGGTTTATCCATAAATTCTTTTAAAATTTTTTGAAATTTTATAAAACTTTCCTCATTTTTATATTCGTAAGTTATTCCAATTCTATAAGCATTAGTCGCATTCCAAATTTGGCTCACTATCCTTTTTAATAAACCAGCATCTTTCATTTCTTGTATAACTAATTTATCATTATTTCTCTGCTCAACATACTTAAGAAACAAATTTAACTGTGCCTTTGTTGGAAAATCTACAATAGTATAACTTGATAATTTAGCCATAAGAGTAATAAGTATTTATTTAAATGATTAGAATTTATCAAATCATGCATTATTTAGTTGATATGTTCAATACAATATATGATTGGTGGAACATCGTAATGAATAGCGAACGTAATCCACTTAAAAACATTCAAGACCTTCATGTAAGACATTTAATAATGCAAATTCTTGCATGGATGTGGTGTATTATATTTTCTTTATGGATAGGAAGTATTTGGGTTTTTGGTTTTACTGCGGTTTTACATTTATTACTAATTTTTGGAATAGTTATGACTGTTGGAGTTTTTGAAGCTGCTAAAAGAAAACCATCGTTTTTCTTAAGAAATGGATACCATACCCCTAGTAGAAGTAGGTCAATTTGGATAGATGGTAAAAAAGTTAAACTTGATGATGATGATACTGGTGGAGAACACCAGTAAATTATATTTGTTATAAATGAAAGATGTTCTTAATAAATACTTACCTCTAATCTATAGAAATTTTGAAGTAAAATATTATTTATCATCCTTAAATTCTGTTAGGTATTAAAAAAATTTATCTATTAAAACTATTCCTCGTGATGCTGACATTTTTGTATTAATTAAAAGTTCCTTTGTCTCAGTGTTGTTCATAAATTCACTTAATAATTTCTGCACCTTGCTAAAGCATTTTTCATCTTTGTATTCAAAGGTAATTCCAATTCTGAAGACATTATTAGAATTCCATATTTGAGAATGTGTCCTTCTTACTAATCCTGCATTTAGAAGTTTCTCAGAATTTGATTTATCATTCTCTATTTGTTCAATGTACTTAATGTATAAATTCATCTGAGCTTTAGATGGAAAGTCAATTGTTGTGTAGCTTAGTAATTTAGTTTTTTGCATTTATTTATCTTTTGAAATTAACTGATATATTTAATTAGGGTTTATAAAACCTACGCAACTATATGATTTCATATTTAGATTATATATAAACTCAACAAAATACTCTTGATTATTGTAAAACAAAGAGTAGAACCTACCATCTTCATCTGCTGGTCTTTTGATAATCTTTCCATCAGTTATAATTTTTTTACATTTCTGTAAAGTTATAACCTCTAATGAATTTAATTCACTTCCATAAACTTTAGACCAATAACTTATCTTAAATAAAAAGAACGCTAATATAAATACAAATAATACTATTCTCGTCATTATAAGTTACTATTTACAAAAGGTAACATAATTTCGTTTACATTACTCAATATCTTTACCCTAAAGAAACAATTATTAGTATTATGCTTGTATCGAACAAAATAGATATACCCGTCGTATATTATTCGAGTATCTAAATTATAATAAGTATTAATTCTTCTATTTTTAATGTTATCGTTTGATGAAATTATCTTGCCGTTATCAATAACTCTTTTACATAAAACTTTATCAATATCATTAGAGTATGCAGAATTTATATAAGCAATTTTGAATAAAAAAAATATAATTGAAATTTTCCTCATAGTTATTGGGAATTTAAAAATCATTCATGTGTTAATGAATTTTGACTGAAAACAACTTCACCCTCACTTATTTCTAATTTCATCATTTCTCTTTCTTGTTTTATTTTCTCCGCAACAGCTTTTTTAGCTTTATCTGCTGTTTCTTTATTAGGAAAAACATTCATCATAATAGCTTTATTTGGCGAAACTTTTGTTATGGTAATTTGTATTGAACCAAATTCTGACATTGGTTTTGCGCTAATAGCTTTAAAGGTTTCTATCCACATGGTTAATTGCAGTTCATTTTGAGCAATTATATTTGCAACTCTTGCATACATTTGGTTCTCCTTAGAATGAAAATAATTAAACTTTTTGTTTAAAACTTAATATTGTTTCTGGTAAGACGCCATGCCTTAACATTTCTGATTTTACCATTTCATCATTAAGTGCGAGATACATTTGTTTTTCGTCAATCACATCAAATGTAATTGCAGTAACATTACTTCCACCACTCTCAACGTATTCCCAAATATTGGTAGCAAACTTTGATATTGTTAAAAGCCTCTCTTCCCTATATGAAAGCCAAAGATTGACATCTTTAACTTTTGAGGTGATTACCATTCTCATAATATTAATCCATACATATTTAGAATTTATATAGTAACTATTTTTATTATAATCTACATTTGGTTCTAATATTTGATAAGTGTGATATAAAATATAATATTTGATTAAGTGCCATGAATGACATAGATAATTTAATTTTGCTTCCAGCCATCCTTTTTCCAGCAATACCGCTAATGATGGTCAACTTTGGAAATAGATACAATTCATTATCATCCTTAATAAGAAAAATTCATGATGAATTTATTAATAAAAAAATATCACCAAAAGATAAGTCTGCAAAAAGGTATCTCGCTCAAATCCAAATATTAAGACAAAGACTAATTTTAAATAGATTTATGCAAACTCTTTCATCTCTAAGTTTTATATTAAACTTATTATCTATTTATTTTGCTTTCAAATATCCTATCTTTTTTATAAATACTTTTTTAATTGCAGTTTTATTATTTGGAGTTTCAATATTAATATTTATTTATGAGTTGCAAATAGCTGTAAAAGCTCTTGATAAACATTTAGAAGACTTGGAAGATTTATAAAAAAAATCAATTTTTTTGTGTGAATTCAAAATCATCTTTTTTATATAAAATTTTTTTTGTTAAAGATGATAAAGATTTAATTTGTTTTCCATCGATAAAATTGTCATCCTTCAAATAAATTTCATAAGCTTTCTTTATTTTTTTCCATTCATTGTCAATCATTGCAAACCAAGCAGTATTTCTGTTTTTGCCCTTACTAATAGACATTTGCCTGAATACCCCCTCATATGAAAAACCTAGTCTTTGAGCAGCTTTTCTACTACGCAAATTCTCCGCATTGCATTTCCACTCATATCTCCTAAAACCATTTTCAAAAACCCACTTCATCATTAAAAACATTACTTCTGTTGCTTCTAAAGTTTTTTGTAGCAAAGGTGAAAAGTTAATATGACCAACTTCAATTACTCCAAATTTAATATTAATCCTTAAAAAACTTGTTAAACCAATTGCTTTATTATCAGATTTTCTGATAACAGCAAAGAATACCGGATCGTCTTTATTTTCTATTTCTTTTAACCATCTTAAATAAGTATTTTTGCTTTTAAATGGCCCATAAGGTAAATACATCCAACTTGCACCTTCTTTATCAATTGATTGAGATGAATACAAATCATCACAATGTTTATTAGAGTTTAATGGCACAAGGCTTACTAGGTTCCCTATTAAAGAAATGCCTTTTGGATGAGGAGGTTGTTTAAAGTTAGATAAATTTTTTTTCAAATTAAAAACCTTTTTTTATATTTATTATATAAGAAATAATTATTAATAAATATTGATGAAATTAATTATACTAATTTTTAAAAATGATAAATAAACTTACAGATCATGAAATAGAAGTTATTGGCTTTGATGCTGACGATACTCTTTGGAAAAATGAAGATTTATTCTTTGAAGCGCAAAATGAAATTAAAGATATTTTAAAACAGAACTCAAATAATTTTGATAAGGAACTCTTAAAAACAGAAAAATCAAATCTAGATTTTTATGGCTACGGAATTAAGGGTTTTATACTTTCTATTATTGAAACGTCTGCAAAAAATCCTCATGAAGAGTTAAAAATCGAAAGTATAAATCAAATAATAAAACTAGGAAAAAAGATGCTCAATGCACCTGTTAATCTAATTGAAGACGTTGAAAAAGTTTTGAGCATTTTATCAAAAAAGTATAAATTAATTTTAATAACTAAAGGTGATCTATTAGATCAAGAAAGAAAAATTAAAAAATCAAAGCTTGAAAAGTATTTCAAACATAAAAAAATAGTTTCAGAGAAAAATAAACAGACATATTTAAAAATACTTGATGATCTTAAAATTGAACCCCAAAATTTTTTAATGGTTGGAAATTCATTTAAATCTGATGTCTTGCCTGTATTAGAAATTGGAGGAAATGGAATTCATATTCCATATAAAATTCTATGGGAATACGAAAATATTAATACTAATAAATACTCGAAAAGATATATAAAGTTAGATAAAATTTTAGATATAACTTCAATAATAAATTAATAAATTTTAGTATTTAAATTAAGTCATAATTAAATATTAAGGGAGTAAATTTTGCCTTATAAAGAAATGAATTGGGAAGAACAAAACTTTATACTTAAAAGATTTAAAGTTAAAGTTTATAAAATATTAGAAAACCAAAACTGGATACAAGAGCCACAAAAATGGCAACTTTTACTAACAGATGGCTTTAATATTGTATGGAATAACAAAGAATCTAATTCTCTAAAAAAGGAAGGCGAATCTATTTGGGTTGTTACAGGCTGGAAAAAATCTGTTATTCATTCAGAACCTTCAAACCCCTTTGATTTAAAATCTTTTGAAGAAACTCAATATGAACCTCGAATATACGTAGATCACAATCAAGCTAATGATGTAAATTATGAAAATATTCAATCATAAATAAAAACTTATTTCTTATTTAAAAGTTTCATAAAGGCATTTTTGAAACGAGGATTATCAACTTTTTTTGCAACTTTAACAGTTAAAAGTTTTTCTTCAATTTGACCGTCTGAGTTAGTAAGAATTTCTTTAATTAAACGTTCTTTCTTTAACTTTTCTTTAAAAAGATCATTTTTTTTCATTTATTCACTTTAAAAATTTAAAACACTCTTTATTTTAGTTAAATCTATTAATATTGTGATTATTATAGTTTATAAAACAAAATTTAAACATGTTTAATTATAAAAATTTCCTATACATTTTTATATTGTTTATATTCACCAATACAAGTCAAGGTCAGGTCAATTCAGAAAAGTATATTTGTATTGAAAAAAATTTATTTCAAATTTCTATGGAAGCTAAAAAGTATTACAATGAATTAAATAATTCATATTCTATCAATGTAACTCCATCACATCTTGTATTTTTGGATGGTTCACTAAGTAATAAAAATTATATAAAATTTCCAATTAAAAGTAAAAATGGACAATATTTTAAAATTTACCAAGACAATATAAATTTACATATACAATTTGGACCCTCTCAAAATATAGAAATGCCTTTCTATCTTAAGTATTCACGAAATGATATTTCATTTTCTGAAATGTCATATTCAGAATGCAAAATTTTAAAATAATTTGACAAAATTTTATTGTCTGTAATTAGATAATTTTATGGAATATATAATTTTTATTTTCAAAAACTTTATCTTTTTGTGAATGTAAAATGGCTCTCAGACCACCAATTAGAATTGCTTCCGCAAATACACCAAGTGGTCTTACCTTAAGTACAATTTATGGATTAGAAAACGCAAGCAGAGCGACTCTAGGGTCTTTAATAACAATTGCTGGACTTGAAATATTTAACTCAGCTAAATTAATGTCTGTTTCAATTTTTATTTCTTCTTTAATAGCGCTTCCTATTGTTTTATTTGCTGGTAATCTAATCAATTTATTTTCAAGAAAATATATTTTTTCATTTGCCAGTGTTTTGATTATTATTGGCAGTTTATTATTATCATATAGTGATATAATTGCCTATACACTTGGAAATATTCTAAGGATGGCTGGTGCCGGACTTACAATGATTTGTGTATCATTATACACAATGGACTTCATCCCAAGAAAAGAACTTGCTCAGGTAGAAAGTCGAAAAATTTTATTTGCTGCTATGTCATGGGTCTTGTTTCCAGGAATTGGAACTTGGCTATGGGTTAATACATTTAAAATGGCGCCATTTTTATTGTCATCTATTATTATGACTTTACTTTTGTTTATTTTTTGGTGGCTCAGAATAAAAGAAGCCGAGTTGGTTAAAGAGCCTAATAAAAATCATTTGAACTTTTTATCTAACCTTAAAATATATTTTTATAATCCTCATATGAGGGTCGCATACTTAATTGCAGTAACAAGATCTGCATCTTGGGTATTTTTCTTTACCTATGGCCCCATTTATTTTATTGAAGCTGGCATTGCTATTGAGTGGGTGGGCTTTGTAATGGGATCAATAATAAGCATCTTTGTGTTTTCATCATATTTTGCGAAAATTGGAGAAAGTTTTGGTATAAGAAGAACTATTTACTATTCATTTTTAATAAGTGGCATATCGCTTGGGATTATTGGATTACTTCCTAAACCGGCTCTAATAGGAATTATATTTCTTGTTATAGCATCCTTAGGGATGGATATGCTTGACATTATAGGAAACTTGCCATTTATGAGAATGGTTAACCCTAAACAAAGAACTGAAATGACAACAGTTTACTCAACATGGAGAGAATTTTCATTTGCAATAACACCAGGTTTTGCAAGTCTATTTTTGTTTTTTATGAAAGTGCAAAGTCTCTTTATCGTTATGGGATTATTTTTAATATCAGCTGGATTATTATCAAAAAAAATGCCAGGCCGTGTAGATTAGAATATTATATGTCTGGCCTTGTGTCCCAAAAACTAAACTGTTTTTCTAATGCATAAGCAACTCTTAAAAGTAATTTTTCAGAAAATGGTTTTCCTATTAATTGAACGCTCAATGGCAAACCATTAGGATCAAAGCCTGTCGGAATACTGATTGCAGGCAAACCCAAATAATTTATAGGTCTTGTATTGTGGCCTATTCTTCTTACTAAATTTGCAGCATCTGAATTTGCTCCTAAATCACTTTCTTTAATAGTAGGAATATAACACGGCCAAACAGGTGCAATCAAAATATCCACCTTCTCAAAAGCTTTATGCAAAAATTCATGAATAAACTGTATTCGATACCTTAATAACTTTTTATATTCTTGAGTTGATGTAAAAGCACCTGACAATATCCTCATTAGTGTCTGCTCATTAAATAATTTATGCTCTTCTAGTACTATATTTTTATGAGCATTTGCAGCTTCTGATGAAATTAACAACATATTTAAATCATTAGCATTTTCTATATTTGGTATTTTTGCATCCAAACAAATTGCACCTAATTTTTCTAAAATTGAGAATGTGTTTATAACATCAATTCTAATCTCTTCATCACTGCCATCTAAAAAGTAACTATCTGGTAATCCAATTTTTAAACCTTTTATTCCTATGTCTAATTCTGAAAGATAATTCTGTTTATCAACTTGAACTGATGATTTATCATTCTTGTCTTCTACAACTAATATATTAAGCATTTTAGCTATATCAGTAACGCTTCTCGCTAATGGCCCAACTGTATCCAAAGAGACAGAAAGAGGAAACACTCCGTCTCTGCTAATTAAACCCTGTGTAGGTTTTATACCAAATAAACCGCATGCAGATGCAGGCAGCCTTACAGAACCACCAGTATCTGTGCCTAATGCAGCTGGCACTAAACCAGCTGCAACTACAGCAGCAGATCCAGATGATGAGCCTCCACAGACATAATCTCTATTCCAAGGATTTTTAGGTGTTCCAGCATAATTATTATGCCCTGTAACTCCAAAAGCGTATTCAACTGAAACCAGTCTTCCACAATCTATTGAGCCAGCTTTATCTAGAAGTGATATAACTTTGGCAGTTTTATCTGATTTAAGTCCCTCTCTACTTCTTGATCCTCCCTCATTAGGCCAGCCTATTCCATTTTTTTGAAGTCTCTGAAAGAGTTCTTTATGAGCAAGTGGTATACAGTTTAATGGATATTCTTGTTCTTGTTTCTCTAATAATTTTTTCGCTCTTTCAATTGCAAATTCTTTAAAAACAAATCTTACAGCATTTAAAGATCTTCCTACTGTTTCAAGTTTATTAGTAACATCATTAACAAGTTCTATTGCATTTATCTTATTTGTATCAATTAAATCTTTAATTTCTAGAAATGATTTAAAGTCAATCATCTTTTCGAATTTAAAAATAATTTAAATACTTCATTAACAGTATTAGGTTTTTTTAAAGATACTTTTTTTTGACCAAGTGTGTTGAGTTGTTTTTGACTGACATTATAAACATTTTTAATTAAACTTTTATTGATTTCTGAATTGTCTAATTCAGAAAGTATCTTTATTCGATAATCATTTTTTATTTCCTTGCCCATTCTATAGCGTCCTCTAAACGATCGTCACCCCAAAATAATTCACTTCCAACTATGAATGTTGGACTTCCAAATACTGATTTATCTTTTGCTGTTTGTGTATTTTGATTGTATTGTTGCAAAATTTTACTTGAATTTGCAGTTTCAATTATTTTTTCTGCATTAAGATTTAATTTATTAAAACTATCATTTAAATTCCCTTCACTTCCTGCCTCAATATGATCAATAAACCAAAGCTTGTAAGCTTGTTCTAAGTATTCAAGTATCCAACCTTCATTAACTCCTACTAAAGCTACGCAATTGGCTAAATCAAGATTATTTATTGGATAAGGCACAGGAACTTTTGGAACTTCAATATTATATAAAATAGATCTCCTTTGGATATCTCTCCACATATGATCTACTTTAGGTTTTTTTGAAGGTGGGAACGGTATATTGTCCATATCTTTCATAACTGTTCTTACACTAAAAGGATGGAAATTAACTTTTAAATTTAAATCATTAATTTTGGTTCTTAAGCGTTTAACCGTAAGATAAGTGTATGTGCTTCCAATAGAAAACCAGAAATTTATTTCTTGCATTTGAGTTCCTTTAATTCTTTATTAAGAGTAGATTAATTTACTAATATGCCAGTTATAAATAAAATAGCAGATTTTTTTGAAGAAATGAAGGGATGGCGAAGACACTTGCACGCTAATCCTGAGTTAGAATTTGATTGTTTTAAAACCTCTACTTTTGTTATTGAACGTTTAAAAGAATTTGGTGTAGATGAAATTCATGACAGTATTGCTAAAACAGGTGTAGTTGGAATAATAAATGGCAAAAAAAATGGTAAAACAATTGGCTTAAG
>ENA-OSEY01002974-OSEY01002974.1-marine-metagenome-genome-assembly--contig:-NODE-2974-length-10630-cov-7.242585_pt1 | contig 10630 bp, 5 predicted proteins | sample MGYA00248465_ERZ534230 | MGnify/ENA primary metagenome ERZ534230 (study PRJEB26409, sample SAMN06344110) | marine metagenome | isolation source: Sea water from surface | place: Atlantic Ocean:Southern... | reverse complement strand
GCAGAAGCAGAAAAAGAGGCGGTAAGAATAGAATTGGAATTCGATAAAATTTCGGAAATATCATTTTTTGATCCTCTTACTGGTGCACTTATAAAAGAAATGCCGAGAGTAAGTATTTTTCCTAAGACTCATTATGTGACACCGCAAAATACAATCAATCAAGCACTTGAAGATATCAAAATAGAACTAGAGCATAGATTAGTAGAGCTTAAAGCTAATAATAAATTACTCGAGGCTCAAAGGCTGGAAGAGAGAACAAACTATGATTTAGAGATGATGGCTGAACTCGGTTATTGCAATGGTGTTGAAAATTATTCCAGATACCTATCGGGTAGAAAACCAGGCGAAGCACCGCCATGTCTATTTGATTACATTCCAAAAAACGCCATCGTATTTGTTGATGAATCTCATGTTTCAGTTCCTCAAATAGGAGGAATGTTTAAAGGTGATAGGTCAAGAAAAGAAACCTTAGTTGATTATGGTTTTAGATTGCCAAGCGCCCTAGATAACAGGCCTTTAAGATTTGAAGAGTGGGATAAATTAGCTCCTCAACGAGTATTCGTTTCAGCGACACCAGGGAGATGGGAAAAAGAATATAGTGATAGTCAAGTTGAATTATTAGTGAGGCCAACAGGGCTTATTGACCCCGAAGTTGAACTTAAACCAGCAAAACATCAAGTTGAAGATGTGTTGGAGGAGGCAAATAAAACTACTGCCAAAGGCTTCAGAACATTAATAACCACCCTTACCAAAAAAATGGCCGAGGATTTAACTGAGTTTATGCATGAGAAAGGACTGAAAGTAAGATATATGCATTCGGATATAGATTCAGTTGAGAGAGTTGAGATCCTAAGAGATTTAAGATTGGGAGTTTTTGATATTTTAGTAGGAATAAATTTACTAAGAGAAGGCTTAGATCTCCCGGAGGTTGGACTAGTTGCCATTCTAGATGCAGATAAAGAGGGATTTCTTAGATCAGAAGGTTCACTGATTCAAACTATAGGTCGAGCAGCAAGAAACTTAGAAGGCAAGGCGATTCTTTATACCGATAAAGTGACAGGCTCAATTGAAAGAGCACTTAATGAGACCAGTAGAAGAAGAGAAATACAAAGAAAATTTAATAAAGCAAATAAGATTACCCCTAAAACTGCAACGTCAAAAATTAAAGATGTCATGGAAGGTGCAAGAACTTTGAAAAAAGAAAAAAATCAAACTAATCCTGATTCTAATCTGTATGATGTATCAAAAGTTAATTACCATAACATTGGCAAAGAAATTAAAAAGCTTGAAAAATTAATGAAATCCTCAGCAAAAGATTTAGATTTTGAACAAGCAGCTATGTATAGAGATTTGATAAAAGAATTAAAGGAAAAAGTTTTAATCAATAAAGCATGATGTCCCAAAAAATTATCTTTCTTGAAGGCGACAATGTTTTTACAAGCTCAAAAGAATCAAAGATATTCGGAAAAAGTGCTCCTCTAAAATCAAATAAATATATTTTTGCTATGCATCTCGATAAAAAGATCGAGAAAAAAGAGTTAGAAAAAGTTAAAGCTTTATTATCCGCTAATGAAGTGACCTTTGTTCCGAATTTAATCATCACACCAAGAATTGGTACACAAAGCTCATGGTCTAGTAAGGCACAGGACATTTTTAAGAACGTTGGCATCAAGTCTGTGCATCGATTAGAAAGGTTTAAGGCATTTGACACAGTCGATAAAGAAAAAATTTTAGAAAAATCTTTCGATAAGATGACCGAGTCATATTTTTCAAGCTTAACTGAAGCAAAAAAAATTTTTCGAGAAGCCCAAAGAAAAAAACTAGAATTATATGATATTCATAAAGACAACTCTCTTCTAGATAAACTTAATGATGATCTGGGCTTAGCCTTAAATGATGTTGAAAAATCTTATTTAAATAAACTTTTTCAAAAATTAAATAGACCAGTTACTGACGCTGAACTGATGATGTTTTCTCAAATAAACTCTGAGCACTGTAGACATAAAATTTTTCGATCAAAATGGAAAACTGACATTCCTTTTAGCTATGACTCACTTTTCAACGCGATTAAATCTACTACAAAAAAAGACATGAAGCACATTCTTTCCGCTTATCATGACAACTCAGCTGTTATAAAAGCTAACGGAAAAAGCATGCTGGAAGTGAGTGGAGATAGCAAATACAAAAGTTATAAGGGAGAAGTTGACACCACAATTAAAGTAGAAACCCATAATCATCCAACAGGTATTTCACCTTTTGAAGGAGCTGCTACTGGTTCCGGGGGTGAGATTAGAGATTGCACTGCAACAGGAAGAGTCGCAAGACCAAAAGCTGGATTTATGGGTTTATGTCTTTCTCATCTCAGGTTGGGAAATAGATTAGAGGCTTGGGAAGATGATGAAAATAAACCAGACTTTTTAGCCTCCCCAAAGAATATTCTAATTGATGCTCCAATCGGTTCGGCTTCATATAACAATGAATTCGGAAGGCCAGCGATTTTCGGTTACTTTCGCACGCTTGAGTACAAAGATCTTGGATTTCATAAACCTATTATGTTGGCAGGTGGTATTGGCTCAATTAAAGAGGTCCAGATAAAAAAAGGTGTTCCTAAAGCCGGTGATGTTGTCATAGTCTTGGGTGGGCCAGCGATGTTGATAGGATTAGGTGGCGGTTCAGCAAGTTCTACTAAAAAAACGAATGATAATGCAGATTTAGATTTTGCCTCTGTGCAACGATCAAATCCTGAAATGCAAAGAAGAGCTCAACAAGTTCTAGATAAATTCAATGAGAGATCATCTAAGAACCCTATCACATTTATACATGATGTTGGCGCAGGTGGAATTTCAAACGCTATTCCGGAATTAGCTAAGGATACAAACCTAGGAGTTGAAATTAATCTTGAAAATATTGATTCGGCTGATCAAACAATGAGCCCTATGGAATTATGGTGCAACGAAAGTCAAGAAAGATATGTCTTTACAATTCCAAAGAAAAAACTAAGAGCTCTTGAAGATATTTGTCGAAAAGAGCGATGCCCATTCTCAATAGCTGGCTATCTGACAGAAGATAAAATTATAAAAATTAAATTTCATGAAGATGAAATTGTTAATCTACATCTTGATGATTTATTTGGAGAAATTCCTCTACCAGATTTAATTGCTCAGAATTATGATCGTTCTACTGCTAGAGAGGATTTGCCATCAAGTGACCTGCAATCATTAATTTTTAATGTTTTAAATTATCCTGCAGTCGGTTCAAAAAAGTTCCTGATAACCATCGGCGATAGAACAGTCAATGGACTTGTATTTAGAGATCAGTTAATTGGTAACCGACAAATACCTGTTTCAGATTATGCAGCTACTCTTGATGATTATGGGACTGTTTCAGGCCAGGTTTTTTCTATTGGAGAAAAGCCAAATATTGCTATTGAAAACCCTGAAGCATCATGCCGAATGGCTTTAGCTGAGGCAATTACAAATATATCTGGAGTAAAGCATGATGCTTTAAATAAAATAAGTTTTTCTGCAAATTGGATGAGTTCGACTAAAACAGCAGATGAAAAAGGAGATTTAGTGCGTGGAGTTCAGGCTTTGGCAAATATGGCTGATAGTTTAAATGTATCTGTACCAGTAGGAAAAGACTCTCTCTCGATGAAAGTGAATTGGAAGGAGGGGCAATCAGAACATACAGTTACATCGCCAATGACGCTGAATATTTCATCTTTTTCTAATGTGAATGATTTAAATAAATCTGTAACTCCTGAATTATCAGATTCAGATACGACTTTGTTGCATTTATGGGCACACTCTGACAAATATCGATTGGGAGGAAGTGCTCTCTATCAAAGTTTTAAACTTTATGGTGGAGCAACGCCGGATATTGATGATGCAAATCAATTCAAGGTATTGTTTGAAGCAACACAAGAACTTCTTGATAAAGATTTTATTGAAGCTTTGCATGACATTTCAGATGGAGGTCTAATTACCTCCTTAATAGAAATGGCTCTTTGCAGTAACCAAGGACTAGATATTAATTTAGATTATTCAGATAAAGAACAACTTGTACCAAAACTCTTCTCAGAGGAGATAGGGTTAGTAATAGAAGTGAAAAATGAAAAATTAGAATCAGTGAGAAATTATTTAAATGAGAAAGAACTATTTTTTGAAAATATAGCTAAGAAAAATGACAAGAAAAAAATCAATATAAATTGCTTCAAGGAGGAAGTTTTTTCAGAAGATTTAACTACTTTATTTAATCAATGGAGCAAAGTAAGCCATGAAATACAAAAAATTAGAGATTCAGAAGATGCAGCACTTGCAGAAAAAGAGGCGTACGAAAATTTTGATAAATTTTTAACGCCTGAAATCAATTTTGTAGTTCCAAAGCCAGATAAAAACCTTTTTAGAAAACGTCCCAAGATAGCATTAATACGAGAACAGGGCATTAATGGTCAATATGACATGGCTGCAGCTCTAATGGAGGCAGGTTTTGAAGTTAAGGACGTGCATATGAGTGAGTTTGGCTCGAGTATAAAAGACCTAGATTCTTACAGGGGTTTAATCGTACCAGGAGGTTTCTCCTATGGTGATGTTTTAGGTGCAGGTTCTGGCATGTCTAATACCATTCTTTTTAACCGCAAAATTAGGAAGATCTTTAGCGATTTTCTATCTAACGATAAGAATTTTGGACTTGGTATATGTAATGGATGTCAGTTTGTTTCCGGAATTAAGGAAATTATACCTGGTGCAGCTAATTGGCCAAGATTCATAAAAAATGATTCCGATCAATACGAGTGTCGTCTTGTGCAATTGAAAATAGAAAATAGTTCTTCAATTTTCCTCAAAGGTATGGAGGGAAGTGTGATTCCGGTCATGGTTTCACATGGGGAAGGGAAGGCAGTATTTAGCGAAGACGAAGAGAATATTGTAGCAAGGTATGTTGATCCAAATCACGCCGTCACTATGCATTATCCATTTAATCCTAATGGTTCAGCTCAAGGTGCTGCAGGCGTATGCAATAACGATGGCAGAATAATGATTATGATGCCACATCCTGAAAGAACTTATCTTACAAAACAATATTCATGGGCCCCAAAGGAATGGGGTATTCATTCACCATGGTTCAAAATGTTTGATAATGCTTATCAGTATGCAAAGAAAAATTAAACTCTTGGTTTTAGAGTTTCATTAATGACCTTATCGTCTCCATGCTCAAGAAATAATTTCAATGTTTTAATTACTGTCGGAAAAGCTAATTCAGACCATGGTATATCGTCAAACTTAAAGAGTTCAACTTCAGAGCTTTCTGGTGTTGGGCCAAAGTCATCATTAACTACTTTTCCAGTAAAAAATGTGTAAATTTGGTTAATATGCGGAACACTTAAAATTGTAAAAAGTTTCACATCTGAGACTTGAAGTTTGGCTTCTTCCATTGTTTCTCTTAAAGCTCCTTCTTCAATCGATTCACCATTTTCCAAGAAGCCAGCAGGCAAAGTCCAAAAACCATGCCTAGGTTCGATAGATCTTTTACAAAGAATTAATTCATCTTGATCGGTATAAGCTAAGACACCTGTAACAATATTAGGATTTTGGTAATGAATATGGCCACATTTATTGCAAACAAATCTTTCTAGATTGTCTCCTTCAGGTATTTTTTTAACTAATTCAGCAGAACCACAATTCGAGCAAAAATTCATAGAAGTTTCAATTATAATAGACATATGATTTATAGCCTAGGAGAAAAGAAACCCAGCTTTGACGCTGATACAGTCTGGATTGCTGATTCCGCTGACCTAATTGGAGATGTTGTCTTAAAAAAAGATGTTTCTGTTTGGTTTAATGTAACGATGCGGGGTGACAACGACACTATTACTATTGGTGAAGGAACTAATATTCAAGACAACACGGTAATACATACGGATGAGGGAATTAAAGTTACTATTGATGAAAACGTAACTGTAGGACATAAAGTAATAATTCATGGTGCAAACATTGGTGCGAATACCGTCGTTGGAATGGGCAGTGTAGTTATGAATCGTGCAAAAGTAGGGGCTAATTGCATTATAGGCGCTAATTCACTCATAACAGAAAGGAAAGAATTTGCTGATAACTCTTTGATCATGGGCTCACCTGCTAAAGTAATTAGAGAATTAACCGAGGAAGAAATTTCAGTATTAGTTTTAAGCGCAAAACATTACATAGATAAATCAAAAATTTACAAAGCAGAATTGCAATCATGAAATTAGCTGAGATAAGGAAAAAATTTCTGAATTATTTTGAATCAAAAAATCATGAAATTATAAATTCAAGTGACTTAGTACCAAAAGGGGACGACAGCATACTTTTTACGAATGCTGGTATGGTTCAGTTCAAAGATACGTTTTTGGGATTAGATAGAAGAAATAAAAGTGCTACTTCCTCTCAAAAATGCTTAAGAGTGGGTGGAAAACATAATGACCTTGAAAACGTGGGCTTCACAACAAGACATCAAACTTTTTTTGAGATGTTGGGCAATTTTAGTTTTGGTGAGTACTTTAAAGAAGGTGCTATAGATCATGCTTGGGAGTTTCTGACTAAGGAACTTGGGATTCCAGAAGAAAAACTTTTTATAACGGTCCATGAAAATGATCATGAATCAGAAAAGTATTGGCTTGATCATATTGGTATAAAAAAAGAAAAAATTTCCCGTCTTGGCGACGAGGATAATTTTTGGTCGATGGGAGATACAGGTCCTTGTGGACCATGTTCTGAAATTTTCTTTGATTATGGCGAAACATATAAGGGAGAAATCCCTGGAGCAGGTGATACAGGTGATAGGTATGTTGAAATTTGGAACCTTGTTTTTATGGAGTTTAACCGAAGTTCTAAGGGCGATTTAACTCCATTGCCTAATAAGTGTGTTGATACTGGTATGGGTTTAGAAAGAATTTGTTCAGTTATGCAAAATGTTGGCTCCAACTTTGAAATAGATTTATTTAGCGAACTTAAGCTTGGAATTTCTGATAAATTTAAAACTCCTAATGACCAATCTTTAAATGTTATTGCTGATCATTTGCGAGCTGCATTTTTCTTAATGGCAGAAAACGTATTGCCCTCAAATGAAGGCAGGGGATATGTTTTGAGAAGAATTATCAGAAGGGCTGTTAGGCACGGCTACAAGATGGATAGAAAGTCACCTTTTTTATTTGAATGTTTAGATCACTTGCAACATTTGATAAAAAAAGATTTTGCTGACGATTTCAAAAATTTTTCTGAAATTAAAAAAGAACTCGAACGAGAGGAAAACTTATTTTTTAAGACACTTTCATCAGGAATGAAAATTTTAGACAAAGAACTTGAGAAAAAATCAAAACAAATATCGGGAGATGTTGCTTTTAAACTGCATGACACATATGGATTTCCAATTGATTTAACTAAAACAATTCTTGCCGAAAATAAATTATCAATTAATCAAAAACAATTTGATTCATTAATGGCAGCGCAAAGGGAAGGTTCAAAAAATACTTCAATGTTTTCTGCAAAAGACATTGTCATCGACCCCAATCTGAAATCAGAGTTTATGGGCTATGAAGAGTCAAGTTGTGAAGCAACTTGTTTAGAGCTTTTTGATGAACAAGGAAATAATCTAACTGAATTAAGGGGTAAAGGTTTTGCTCTTTTCTCTAAAACACCTTTTTATGCTGAAATGGGTGGCCAGGTTGGTGATACTGGCTCTGTGATTAAACAAGACTCAGAAATATTAATAACAGATTGTAAAAAAGTTGGCAATTATCATTTACACGAAGTTCTGGTTAGCACAGGAATCCTTTGCAAAGGTGATACGACTAAGCTGTTGATTGATCTTGGGAGAAGAGAAAAAATTAATTGCAACCATTCGGCAACGCATTTACTTCACTCAGCTTTAAGAGCGGTTTTGGGGGATAAAGTTTTCCAAAAAGGCTCTTTAGTAAATGATGATAAATTGAGATTTGATTATTCTCATGGCGTTAAATTAACTCAATCTGAGATTGAAGAAATTGAAAATATAGTTAATGCTGAAATAGAAAAATCCACGATCACAGAAACTAAATTAATGAGCTACCAAGATGCTATTGACTCAGGTGCGTTAGCATTTTTTGGTGATAAATATGGAGATGAGGTAAGGGTTGTGAGCCTTGGTGGAGAATTTTCAGTAGAATTATGTGGAGGCACTCATGTAAAGAATACATCTGAGATAGAAGGGTTTATTATATCTAATGAAACTTCTGTATCATCAGGAGTAAGAAGATTGGAAGCAATGACAGGATCAAACTTAATAAAAAAATCTAAAGAAGCTATTAGCACCGTGAAAGAAATAACGGAAATTCTCAATGTGCCTCAAGAAGAGTTAGCCGAGAAGATAGCAGCTATAGTAAAGGAAAATAAAAAACTTAAATCAGGCATGAAGGCAGAAAAGAGCCTAGCAGCTGAAGAATTAAAATCTAGTGAATTTAAAATTGAAAAACACAACGGTCAAATAAAACTTTATGAAAATGCATCATTAGAAATGTTAAGAAGATATGCTGATAAAGCTTTAAAAGAAGTTGAATTTTCTTTTTCAGTATTCATATCAAAAGATGAAGATAAGTTATCTTACATTGTGACTGCAGATAAAAATTTATCGGCAAAATCAATTATTTCAAAAGTAAATGAATGTTTTGCTGGAAGTGGTGGTGGAAGAGATGATTTCGCACAGGGCGGCAGTCAAGATTTAGACAATATTGAGAGTAAATTTGAACAGCTCGAAGATAGCTTAAAAAATTAAGTTCCTATGAAATCGATTTTTCAAATTATTTTAGCAATCTTATTGCTAGCTGCATGTTCAGGTGGCCTTGCCCTCAAAGATTCTACTAGTTTCATTCAAGTGAATGCGCCAGTGGGAAATTTTTTGGGTGAGGAAAAAGAAAGTCACTTTGTTTTTAAAGGTATTCCTTATGCAGAGCCACCTGTGGGCGAGCTTAGATGGAGAGCGCCAAGAAATCTATCTGTAAGCAATGAAGTTATCGATGCCACAAAATTTAAGAGTGAATGCATCCAGCCTGGCACAGAAGGACTGATACCAAATAGAAATGTTTCTGTGGGAAATGAAGATTGTTTATATTTGAATATTTACATTCCCAAAAATCAAACGGAGATAAATAAAAATAAATTCCCTGTTATGTTTTGGATTCATGGAGGTTCAAATATTTGGGGATCTGGAGACTTTTATGATTTCTCAAAATTAGCCACCACTCAACAAGTAATCGTTATAACTATTAATTACCGTCTTGGTTTATTTGGTTGGTTTTCTTCCGAGCATTTAAGAAATACAGCTACAGGCCTTGATAAATCGTCCAACTTTGGACAGTTAGATTTAATTAAAGGTCTTGAGTGGGTACAAGAAAATATTTCTGCTTTTGGTGGCGATAAAGAAAATGTAACAATTTTTGGTGAATCAGCAGGCGGTCATAATGTTCTTACATTATTGGCTTCACCTTTAAGCAAAGGCTTGTTTCATAAAGCAATATCGCAATCAGGTTATGTCTCATCTTATACCCAAAAGTTTGCCGAAGAGGAGTCAGAATTATCTTCGAAGAAAATTTTTGAGGATGATATAAAATTTTTGGTGAATGACATCGAGGTTGCCGATTACTTGAGAAGTCTTTCGTCTGAGGAGATTTATCAAAAATATAAAGCCAAAGCTGAAGAGCATATCTATCCAATTACGCCGATCACAATTAAGGATGGAATTGTCGTTCCTTTGTCAGGAATACATAAGTCACTAGAAACAATAGATGAAAATTTAGTAGTGGTAGCGGGCACAAATAAAGATGAAATGAACTTTTGGTACGTCAGGTCAAATTATTTTTATAATTCCACAGGAGGGGTCGTACTACGTCTACAGCGCTCAGAAGAAAATCTGAAAAGTTGGATCAAATATAGAAGTGACATATGGCGATATGATGGTGCCGAAGAACCTTTAAGAAGAATGGCAAATACCAATTCAAATCTATATGCTTACAGGTTTGATTGGGATGAGCAAAACAATTCATCCTTTGCCGGAAATTATCAGCTTTTTGTTGGCGCAGCACATGGTCTTGAAATACCATTTTTAACAGGTGACTTTGATCTCGGTCCTATCACTTTTTATATTAAGCCTTTCATGTTTCCTGATGATTCTGATGAGGGTAGATTAGCTCTTAGTGATTTAATGATGACGTACTGGGCTAACATTGCTAAATACGGTAATCCAAATGAGTTTGTGAAAGGCCCAAAATGGGAAAAATTCACACAAGAAAACAATCAACTTCTTATTCTAGACAATCCTACTGCTAACTTGGTAGAAATGCGGACGATCCCTGTTAGCAAAGACGACTTATTGAGTCAAATAGAAGCAGACTCTGCACTAGAAATCAAAGAAAGGTGTCTTATTGGCTGGATAGCTGCTCGAAATTTTCAAGAAGATGCAAGGCCACAACCGCCTTTTAATTTTTGTAGCAACTTTACCGAGGAAGATTTATATAAATTAAGAAATCTTACTGAAGGCAGAGACTAAGGGCTAAATAATTTGTATCATTATCAGTCCGGAGAGGTGGCTGAGTGGTCGAAAGCGGCACCCTGCTAAGGTGTTAGAC
>ENA-OSEY01002973-OSEY01002973.1-marine-metagenome-genome-assembly--contig:-NODE-2973-length-10633-cov-3.847954_pt1 | contig 10633 bp, 11 predicted proteins | sample MGYA00248465_ERZ534230 | MGnify/ENA primary metagenome ERZ534230 (study PRJEB26409, sample SAMN06344110) | marine metagenome | isolation source: Sea water from surface | place: Atlantic Ocean:Southern... | reverse complement strand
AGGATTTTGATTGGATAAGAACTAATGAAAAAGATAATAGAGCCAAAAGGTCTTTTATACGCTCATTGAGGCATCAGGCAAAAGATTTAGAGGTGATTAAATTTTTGAATGATATTATCATTTCTGATACGAGTTATTATGCAATTGCAGATGCTATCAGAACATTGTCTATTGTTGATTCTTCCTCAGCCAAAAATCATATAGATAAATTACTAAGCACAGAATCTCATAACGATGTTATTCGAAAATCCGCTATTTCATATTTTGGACAAGTTATAAGCCAATCAAATTATGACACGCTAAAAAAAATGTTAGAATATGGTTCTTTTAGTTGGGCTTCCAGACCCACTATAGTTTATCAGTTAGCAAGATATCAGAAAAAATATCCAGACACTTACAAGCATATCCTTTCCTATTACGATGACAAAGATAGATTTGTTAGGATGGCTGTTATAGCCTCAATTGGAAACTATGGAAGTAAGACTGATTTTAAAAAATTAGATGAAATGGTTGAGAAAGATCCAGTTTTATCGATTAATGCAATGAGAGCCAAAAAAAAGATAGATGATCGTGCAGGAAATAAACTTCAAAAATCTGAGTCCCAAATAATTGATCAATTAAATAAAAAAATCGATGCGATTAAAAATATTTTACAAGATTGATGAATGCTTATTCAATATGGTTGGATCTTGAAAAAGAAAGCAGAGTAAGCTATAGAAAAATAATTTCTACTTTATCAAAGAGATTAAAATCTCCTCCTTTTGAGCCACATTGCACTATCTATGGAAGGCTCGATATTAAATTAAGTGACTTGGAAAACATCGTTTCAAAAATTGTGAAAAACAGCAATCAATTTTCCTCATCTGTTAAAAAGCTCACTGCAGGAAAATCGTACTATAAGTCATTGTATGTAAAATTAGAAAATAATACTTCTTTAAATGAAGTTAATTCATCGTGCAAAAATCATTTTATTAATTCAAAAAAATATAGATTCGACCCTCACATTAGTTTAGCATATGGTCAATTTGATCTAGAGCAAATTCATAGGGTTACAAAAGGAATTGCAATACCAAAATATGTGGTGTTCTCTGGTGTATCAATTGTCAATACTCAGAAAGATGTAGAGCAATGGGAAACTGTTTTCCAGAGGAAATTTTAAATTTTTTAGATTGCCTAAAACGACTATGATAATGTAGTTTAGTTAAAATTTTTAACTTACTAGGATAAGATATGAATATTAAAAATATATTTTTAGCAATTTCTATTAGCTTTGGCATTTTTAGTTGTGGCTCATCTAATGCTGAAGAGGCCAAAATATCACTCCCAACAATAATGTGTGGAATGTGTGAGACAAATATTAAAGATGCTTTTGCTTCTACAGATGGAATTTTAAAAGTGAACGTTGACCTTGATTCAAAGAGTGGACAGGTCTTTTATGACTCAGAAAAAGTGTCCTTAACCCAAATTGAAACCGCAATATCAAATGCTGGGTACAAGGCGAATGACAAAGAGGCGGTAAAATCAGCTTATGATAAACTCCCTCGTTGTTGTAAAGTAGACGGATAATACCCGTAGACAAAAAAAGGTTTGGTTGTTAGACCTTTTTTTTTAAAATTCTTAGTGTAATCCGAAGTTACACCCACTATGTTAAGATTATTTTTTAGGATACTGCTATGTTTATTTATAGTAGGAGGCATTCAATTCTCCTCAATGGGAGAGGTCCAATTTGGAGAAACCCTTTCAGCACAATCTAAGAAAAAAAAGAAGTCTTCCTCTAAAAAAAGAAGTTCCTCTAAGAAGAAAAAAAGTTCTAAAAAAAGAAGTTCTTCTAAGAAAAAAAGATCATCAAAAAAGAAAAAATCTTCTTCTAAGAAGCAAAAGGCTACTAAGCCTGAATCAACAAAGCCACTTCCGATTGTAAATAAAGGTCCACAGATAAATGTTGCTGCCTATGCTGATGAATTATATCAGTTATCTAGTGAACTCGAGGCATCAAATAAAGAAATGGCAAAAGCAACTAGATATATTTACAATGAAAAGCCAAAAAAGAAATTAGGCAATATTGAAAGTTTACCCTTTCTATCTACTGGAGATTATGAAACTGATGCTCGTAATAATCCAAATAATATTTATATACAGCGTCAGCTAGGATTACACTATGAGAACGTTAGCAATTGGGAGGGTGCAAAAGATGTGTACTTACGTCAAATAAAAAAACACCCAGCAAATCCAGATGCTCATTTTTATTTGGGCTCCTTTTATGCTCAGCTTGGCGAATATGAGAAGGCCAGGCAGTCTTTTGAAGAAGCCTTGGAATTAAATCCTGATCACAAAGGTACTATTGATGCGATGGCGATGTATACTAACAGCCCGGATCAAAAAACACTGAGTGAACAAATTCTTGGGATGTCTTCAAAAAGAGCTCCTGATGGCCCTGCACAAAAACTTACCACTATCAGACAGAGGTTGGTTGAAGGTAATTATACAGATGCTCTTCGCCTCTGTGAAGAGGGTCAAAAGAATTTCCCTAGTCATAATGGATTCCTTCAACTTACGGGTGAGACTCAATTAGCTATGGGAAATGTTGAAGCTGCGAAATCAGCCTTCCAAAGATCTATAAAGCTTAATGCAAAAGACAAAAGTTCTCACTCTAGTCTGGCTAATTTGTACTTTGACCTTGGTAAATATGTTTATGCAGCGCTTTCTTTTAGCGATGTTATATATCTAGACCCCGATGATTCAGATTCTAGATATATGCAAGGTCTTAGCTATTTCAAAGCTAAGGAATGGGGTAGAGCAGCAGCAGCTTGGGAAGATCTCCTTCATTATAAACCTGATAATGAAGTAGTTAGAGTTTTGCTTCCTCAAACTTATTATATACTGGCAATTGAATATAACCGTTTAGGTAATCCCTCGATGGGCAAGCAATCATTTAAAAATGCTTTGTCTGTAAACCCTAATTCTAATCAATGGTTAGCTAGCTCTATGTCAACTTTAGGTGGTTATTATAGAGAAAAAAGAATGTATCGAGAATCTCTAGCAGCCTACCAAGAGGTAATTGAGCTTGCGCCAAGTGACGCTGAAGCGTATTTAGGTATTGGGCTAACATATTGGAATATGGACGAAAAGGATCTTGCTATTAGCTCTTGGCAAAAAAGTCTGTTGATAAAACCTGAGAATAATGAATCTCAAGGTTGGCTAATTTTATCAAAGCAAGAATCTTAAACTTTTCAAGCCATTCTATTTTGTAATGGTAAAGTCATTTCGTTTTTTACCCTTACTTCTAAGCATAAGCCTTTGCTCAGAGAAGGAAGCTGATTCATTCATTATGTCAGGAGTAACAGCCTTTTATAATTATGAATTTTCAAAATCGATTGAGATTTTAGATCAAGCTAGATTGAGATATCCAAATCATCCAGGCGTTCATTTTATTTGGGCATCTTCTAAATATTATATTAGCCAAGGGCTTGATCCTATTGAATCAACTTATGACACGCTTGAAAATGCTCTGAATGAAATAGAGCCAATATATATTGACCTTGTAAAAAATAAGCCTAACGAGGATGAGTATAAACTTTATTTAGGATCCACAATCGGTATGAGGGCAAGATCAAGTTTGGGCAGGAAAGATTGGATATCTGTTCTAAAACAATCATACAAAGGATTCAAGAAAATAGAAAAAGTAGCTGAAAGAAATCCAGAAATGATTGATGCACAACTTCCGATAGGTATCGTCGGATACTATGCAAGCATTAGTAATGTTTTCATTCGATGGCTAATTAATATATATGGCATTAACACTTCAAAAGAGGTAGCTATTCAAAAAATAAAAAATGCCGCTTATAATAGTGATTGGGCATGGATTGAGGCATCTGGGATTTTATCGTTCATATATTTATGGATAGAGAATCAACCTCAAGATGCGCTTAATTCAACTGTAAGATTAGCAAAAGAATTTCCCAAAAATTTTTATTTTCAAATTTTATACTTAGAGTCACTTACACGAACATCAAATTTTGAAGAAGCTAAAAGAAAAATAGATGAATTAGATTATAATTTTGACAGTTTATCAATACGCCAAAAAGAATGGTATAAGCCATATTTTAATTACCAGAAAGCATTGTTTCATTTTCATCAAATGGAGTATGATAAATCAAGAAAGTTTACAATGCTAGCAATAGATAATTATTCTGGTGAGCTTGATGTTATTTTAGGGAACTTATATTTACTTAACGGTAAATTAAATGACATAGTTAATAATAGGGATGATGCAGTTAAGTATTACAAGTTATGTAGGAATCTTGATAATTTTTCTTATGCTTCAAAGGAAGCAATTCAATTTATAAAAGTTCCATTTGCGGTAAAATAGATGAAACCTAAACTCCAAGAATATTGTTTAGACCTCTCAAATTATAAAAGATTACCTACTCGAGAGGTAAGTGTGGGTGACGTTTTAATTGGAGCTGAAAATCCAATAAAAGTTCAGTCCATGACAACCACTGACACTATGGATACTCAAGGAACGATAGCTCAATCCATAAAAATGATCGACGCAGGATGTGAGTTAGTTAGAATAACAGCACCTAGTATTAAAGAGGCTGAAAACCTTAAAAATATTCGAAATGGTTTAAGAAATAAAGGGTATAAAACGCCATTAATCGCTGACATCCATTTTACTCCAAATGCTGCTGAAATTGCAGCTAGAATTGTAGAAAAGGTAAGAATCAATCCGGGAAATTTTGCTGATAAAAAACAATTTCAGATACTTGAATATTCAGATAAAGATTATGAAGATGAATTGAATAGAATATCAGAAAGGTTTTCTCCTTTAGTTAAAATTTGTAAAGAATATGGTACCGCAATGAGAATTGGGACAAATCATGGCTCATTATCGGATAGAATTTTAAGCAGATATGGAGACACTCCCTTAGGTATGGTAGAGTCAGCGATGGAGTTCTTACGTATATGTGAGAATTTAAACTATCATGAAATTATTCTCAGTATGAAAGCAAGTAATACTCAAGTCATGGTTCAAGCATATAGACTTTTGGTTAAAAAGATGAATGCAGAGAATATGAATTATCCTTTGCATTTAGGCGTCACAGAAGCCGGAGATGGAGAGGATGGTAGAATCAAATCTGCTGTTGGTATAGGTTCATTGCTTGAGGATGGTATTGGAGACACGATACGGGTTTCTTTAACTGAAGAACCAGAGCATGAGATTCCTGTGGCAAAGCACTTGGCAAATAGATATGCTAAAATTAATCAAAATAAAAAGTCTACAAAGAAGATTAAATTACCTTACGATCCATACTTTCACACTAGAAGGAAGACCCTAAGTGTACATAATATTGGAGGTGAAAATGTTCCTAGAGTTTTTTCTGATTTATCAGGTCTTAAAACAATTACTCCTGAAAATTTAGCTCCTTTAGGATACTTATATTCTGTTGAAGAGGATAAATGGCATATATCTGATCAGGCTGTTGATTATGTATATATTGGTAATAATCAAATAAATTTTGAATTACCGGGACTTTTAATGGCTATTCAAAATCATTCAGTTTGGGTAGACAATTCTTCTTCTTTTCCAATATTTAGTATTGATGAGTACAATGATAATATATCAAAATCAAAAATTTTGAATTTTATTCAGGTTAAAGAAAAACAACTTCAACCAGATTTGATACACATATTACAAACTGATAAAACAGTGGTTATAATTTTAGATTATGACGATAAATATACCATAATGTCACACCGTGATTTTATTATTAATATAATTATGAGTGGTCTCAAAACTCCAATAATCATTCAAAAAGACTATGCGAATATTCCATCATCAGAATTTCAATTAGATTCTTCTACTGATTTAAGTTCATTACTAATCGATGGGTTAATTGATGGATTGAGTTTGCGGTCAGATCTAGGTCAAGGTTTATCCAATCAAACATCTTTTGGAATTTTACAAGCTTCTAGACTGCGAATATCAAAAACTGAATATATCTCCTGCCCTTCTTGTGGTAGAACTTTATTTGATTTACAATCAACCACAAATGAAATACGATCTGTAACAGATCACTTAAAAGGGGTTAAGATTGGAATTATGGGTTGTATTGTTAACGGTCCAGGAGAAATGGCAGATGCTGATTATGGTTATGTGGGGACCGGCGTGGGTAAAATCTCTCTTTATAAAGGTCAAGAGGTTGTAAAAAGAAATATACCAGCAGCTGAAGCTGTAAATGCATTAATTAGGCTTATAAAGGACCACGGCGATTGGGTTGATCCCGTTTAGGATTAGCATTGTCCCTGATTTTAACTACATCGTATAATTAGGTATACGATTTTAACACTTTATTAAAAAGAGGTAGCTATGAAGAAATATCTTCTATTGCTTTACATTTTTTCATTACTAATTGGGCAAGAGTCTAAAAATAATGTTGCACTATCTCCAGTAGTAACATACTGGAAGACTCTAAGTATTGAAGAAAAAGAAACTTTTTTATTTTCATATCTTGTGCAGGTTTATGAAACCCATACTGAACTAAAAAAAGATGTGGGATACGGAGGTATTACAGAGTGGTACTATGATAACAGAGCTGAATTAATATACGGTATTTTTGATTATTTAGATCAAGTGGATATTTATCAGATGGTCAAATGGGTAGATGAATTTTATTCACATGGTGAATATGCTAATAGGCCATTTTATGAGGCGCTAGAATTTGCATTCAGGTTTCAACAAGCAGCAGGTAGTACTCTTTTGGAAAAATATGAAGATCTTCAATTTAAAAAGATCAAGCCCAAGGGGGATTAGTGTCCTTGTTTAAACCTCAGTTCATGAAACCTTGGATTGAAGCTTATAAAAAAGGCGGTGTAAAAGAACTTTTAACTCAAAAAGGATGGAAAGTGATTGTTGCTTTTTTCCTTTTTTACCTTGTCAGAGATTCATTATTGTATATTATCATTCCTTGGGTTGGGTTTAAACATTTCAGTTCTTGTTTTTAGGTAAATGAAAAAAATATATTTTTCCTTTTTCATATTTCTCACACCATTTTATGGAGAAGATATTGAACCAAAGTATCTTTGTTCCCATGAAAAATCAGCTTCCAGATGGCAAGCTCAAAATTCCACTTTGAACCAGAACCAAGAAAAAATTGATATAAAATTTTATGAGCTTAATTTGGATATTGATTTTAACTCATCTAGAATACGTGGTTCAGTAACTGTTAATGGAGTTATTGGCAACATTTATCCAGATTTCATTGAGTTAGATCTTTACGATAATATGACCGTTGATTCAATTTTACAAAATAACATACCAATATTGTATTTACATGAAAATGATATGTTAAAAATACCTATATCAGATATTACTTTAGATGATGAAAATTTATTTTCCTTGACTATTTTTTATCAAGGCACTCCAGATCATTGTGGAGCAGGAGGATTTAAATTTGATGAACACCAAAATATAGGGCATGTATGGACTTTATCTGAGGCATATTGTGCTAGAAGTTGGTGGCCTTGCAAAGATGACCCCAGTGATAAAGCTGATTCAGTAAATATCATTATTTCAGTGCCTTTAGAACCAGCCTATATTGTAGCATCTAATGGCCTTCTAAGCAGTACAACAATAAATAATAATAAAAAAACATACTTTTGGAAAGAAAGGTATCCTATAACTACATATTTAGTATCATTAGCAATTTATCCCTATACAAAATGGGTTGATCAGTATGTGTCACCAATTTCTAGTGATACTATGCTAATAGAGCACTACGTGTTTCCTGATAGGTATGAGGCATCTTACCCAAATTATTCATTAACAAAAGATATGCTTAGTTTTTTTTCTGAATTATTTGGCGAATATCCATTCATATCTGAAAAGTATGGGCATGCAGATTTTACGTGGGGTGGTGGTATGGAACATCAAACCTTAAGTAGTATGGGATCCTTTTCACAAAATTTAATGGTACATGAACTCGGTCATAGTTGGTGGGGTAACTTAATCACTTGCAAGACATTTAATGACATTTGGTTAAATGAGGGTTTTGCACGTTATTGCCAAGCACTTTGGGCTGAGCATATGTATGGTAGAGAGGCTTACTTTGATTTTATGAATAATCATGCTTATTACGGTGCAGGGACAATATATGTTGAAAATCCATCATCAAATTCTCAAATCTTTAGCGCTGGACTTTCCTATAATAAAGCTTCTTGGGTGTTGCACATGCTTAGACATAAAGTTGGCGAAACTATGTTTTTTGATATCCTAAAAAGCTATGCTTCAAATGATTCGCTTTCATACAATGCAGCTTCCACATCAGACTTTCAAAAAGTGTGTGAAGATATATCAGGCTTAGACTTTGAACAATTTTTCCAACAGTGGATTTATGGCGAAAAGTATCCTAAATATGAGTTGTCATGGTGGCATGAGGGAAATGGAATTTATAATGTAAAAATTGATCAGGTTCAGTCGTATAACTTTTTTTCAATGCCAATAGATTTAAAATTTTCCGGAAGTGCCGGCCCAATGTTGGTTGATACGACAATAGTTATTGAAAATAATAACTCTAGTCAATTATATGAGTTTTCTGGATTTAATTTTCTGGTAGAAAATGTTATGTTAGATCCTGAAAATTGGATTTTAAAAGAGGCTACATACTCAGTTAATGAAATTGATAATATTTTACCAGATAGAGTTGAAGTAGAAAAAGCATTTCCAAACCCATTTAACTCAAAGGTGAAATTAAGTTTTTATATAAATCCTCAATTTGGTAATACTTATGTAGGCGTAAATATTTTTGATTCAAGAGGAAAGGTAGTTGAGAGTTTAGTAGATAATGAATTTATGCCAGGCTATCATACTACGTTTTGGAACGCAAATGGAAAATCTAGTGGTGTATACTTTATTCAATTAGCTACAGATAATTATATTGATTCTCAAAAAATTCTATTTTTAAAATAATTTATAACTTTATAATGGACAGTATACGTATTAATGATTTAAAAATCCCAGCTAGGCACGGGGTATATGATTTTGAAAAATCGAAAGATGGTATATTCGAAATTGATTTAGAACTATTCTACAATTTAAAAGGAGCAGGAATATCTGATCGTCTTGGTGATACGCTGGACTATCAGGAAATAATTTCTTTCACAATTGAAGAGTTTACTAAAAAGCGTTATAAGTTAGTTGAAGCTGTTGCTGAGTCAGTCTGTAGAAGATTGTTAAAGGAGTTTCAAATTGAAAAAGTAGTAATACGAGTTCGAAAACCGCATGCGCCTATTAAAGCTGATTTTAAAAATGTAGAGGTTGAACTGATTAGATTAAAATAATGAAGAGTAGCAGAGTATATTTATCTATTGGTTCGAATATTGGAGATAGAGAATCAAATATTGCTCAAGCAATATCAGCTCTTGAAGTTTCTGAAAAAAATTATAATTTAGATTCTGCATCTTTTTATCTTACTGAGCCACTATACAACCAAAATCAAGAGTTTTTTATTAACACTGTTGTGGGGCTGGATACATACTTAAAGCCATTTGAGTTTTTAGATCATATTCAGGATATTGAACGTATGTTAGGTCGTAAAAAATCTATTGAAAAAAATATGCCAAGAACTATTGATATTGATATTCTTGTTCATGGTTCCGCTATTATGGAAACAAAAGAATTGATAATCCCACATCCTGGTTTAATAAATAGAAAATTTGTATTAATTCCATTTGATGAGATTGCTACTGATTTTAAGATACCACATATAAATTTGACCGTTAATGAACTTCTTGGACGATGTGCTGATAGATCAATGGTCAGATTATATGAATTAGAAAATAAAGCATGAGAAATTTATACTACATAGCCATAGAGGGTCCTATTGGCGTTGGAAAAACCAGCTTAGCTCAATTATTATCTAAAGAATTGGGTGCAAGATTAGTTTTAGAGGACTTTGAAGATAATCCATTTCTACCAGATTTTTATAATGATCCTGAAAGATTCGGTTTCCAAACACAGTTATTTTTTCTTCTTCAAAGGTACAGACAGCAGCAAGACCTTCGGCAGGTAGATATGTTTCAAAAACTTTTAATAACTGATTACATGTTTGTCAAAGACCGTTTATTTGCATCTCTTAATTTAGGTGATAAAGAAATGCAGCTCTATGATACTGTCGCTAGTTTATTAGAGCGAAATATTATAAGGCCTGATATTGTTATTTATCTTCAGGCCGATACTGATGTGCTGATGAAAAACATCGAAAAGCGTGGTCGAAATATGGAAAAGAATGTTACCTGGGAATATATTGATGCTCTAAATCAAGTTTATACGGAATACTTTTTTAGGTACCAAGATACACCACTGGTTATTATAAATACGAATAATATAGACTTTGTTGAAAATGAGAATGATTTAAAAGAGGTCATAGATTACATTCGTCAACCTGTTTCTGGGACAAAGTTTTTTAATCCTGTAACAGAATTTTAAAATATGAAATTAATCATATTGCTTTTTCTTGGATACTCTTTATACAAGATAGTTCATTTTTTTCTTCCAATTTTTAAAATGAAATCAAAATTAAACCAGCAAGAAACAAAAGCAGATTTTAGGCGCAAGGTTAATAATATGGATATT
>ENA-OSEY01002972-OSEY01002972.1-marine-metagenome-genome-assembly--contig:-NODE-2972-length-10634-cov-3.243251_pt1 | contig 10634 bp, 10 predicted proteins | sample MGYA00248465_ERZ534230 | MGnify/ENA primary metagenome ERZ534230 (study PRJEB26409, sample SAMN06344110) | marine metagenome | isolation source: Sea water from surface | place: Atlantic Ocean:Southern... | reverse complement strand
CTAGTTATTCGCAAATTAATTTCATTTTTTAATTATAATTAAGTTAGAATATATTCAGTTTATTATTTATCTATTAGCATATTTGCAGATACAGTGCCAATTTAAAAAAAAATAAATTAATCTAAAATGAATCTCTTCTTCTTCTTAATTCAGCGAATACGTTTTCGTTAGTATCTTTAATCATATTTAAAGCTGTCTTTATTTCAATCGTATTTGCCCTTAAAAAGGGATTAATTTTTAATTCATCCCTAATTGTAGATGGAACAGAGGGAAGATTTCTATAAATTAAATCTTTAATTTGAACATATTTTTTCTGAAGGTCTTTATTCTCTGAATCTATAGAAAGAGCAAACTCTAAATTTTTGATAGCATATTCATGGCCACTATAAATTTTTGTATCAAGGGGTAGCTTTTTGAATTGACTTAATGTTTTCCACATCATAGCTGGAGTTCCTTCAAATAATCTTCCGCAACCAAAAGCCATTAAGGAATCTCCTGTAAAAAGTGCGTCTAATTCTTTGCAATAAAAAGCTAGATGACCTATGGTATGTCCAGGTACATCTATAATATCAAATCTTAAATTACCGAGATTTAATATTTCATTTACCTTTAACGTTTCTCCAAGTACTGGAAGTCTATGAGAATCAGTTTCTGAACCTGCTAATATTGGTTTGAATTTTTTAACTAAGTCATTAGTTCCCATTGTATGATCTGAATGATGATGAGTAAAAACTATTTTATTAAGTTTCCAATTTTTTTCTTCTATTTTTTTAATAATAGGAAAGGATTCTGGTGCATCTATTAAAAAAGTTTCATTTCTTTTGTGGTTGTGTATTATATATGCATAGTTATCTTGCAGGCATGGTATTGTATGTATTTCTGTGTGCATGTATAAACCTTTGTAGATGTTAATATTAATGATTATTGATTCATTTATAAGATAAGACAACGCTTATAATATTGAATAGCAAAAAATTGATATAATACTGAAATAGGTTTCATTTTGAATTTAGAAATAAACGAATTACAAAATTTTTACACTAATACATTATTAGGTTCTTTCTGTAGCAAAAATATTAGTACGCTGATAAAAAAAAATGAAGCATTCATTGTAAGGGAAAATTTTAATCAAGAGAATATAGTAGGCTATGGTTATCCTATACCGTATTTGGATAACCTGATTAAAAAAAACTCAAATTACCTATGCTTAATGCCAAAAAATCAAGGTGCTTTAAACTGGCCTTCCAAAAAGAATAAAACTATTATGGTCGAGCAGACCGAATGGCCCTTAGAATCAGAAATTTCTGACATAGCAATGATAGTTCATGGTTTAGAAAATTGTGATAACCCTAGTAAGCTTTTAGAAGAAGCGTGGAGAGTACTTGTCCCAGAGGGTTATTTATTCATAGTAGTACCAAATAGAACAGGTTTTTGGGCTAGGTCTGACCTTACCCCTTTTGGTTTTGGAAGACCCTATAGCATTTCTCAACTTTCAAAGATTTTGGTTGAAAATAAATTCAAAATATTGAATACGAGTGCAACTTTATTAATGCCTCCTACAAAAAAAAAAATGCTCTTCAATTCTTTTAAGTTTATTGATCAAATTACTTTAAAATATGCATCAAAAGTTATGGGAGGAGTTTTAGTAATATTAGCAAAGAAACAAATTCATATAGCCAATACAATTAAAATTTCTGATAGCATTAAAGCACCTCTTGAAATTTTTGACGGTCTGATTAAACCAAAGCCAACACCCCAGTAATAAATTTATCAAAATTTTTAAGAGAAATCTCACATTATTAAATTTCATATAGCTTTTGTTCGATGATCATTTAAGATATTTAAAAAAATCAATTTTATTTACAATACTTTCTTGCATGAAGGTTACAGCTCTGATAACTAATATTGTACTTGCAGAATTTAATGTATTTTGATCTTTTATGGAGACTTGATTTGAGTGAAAATACATCATTAACAAAAGATGCCTCATTTAGGTATGCAAACGCTCTTTTTAATTTAGCATTGGAAACTAATTCTGCTCATAAATTTGAAAAAGACCTAGATAAAATTCTTAAAATTATAAATGAAGATCCTAATTTTTCTTTATTTATTAAATCTCCATTGTACCCAAGAGAAAACCAATTATCTACAATGAAAGCAATTGGTTTAAAGCTTAAATTACATGCAAATGTTATCAATACAATTTTAGTCATGACTTCAAAACGTAGGTTATTTGCCTTGAAAGAAATGATCCTCCAGTATAAGGATTTATGTAGGAATGATAGAAATGAATTGATTGTAGAAGTAGCAAGTGTATCTGAACTAAATCAAAGTGATTTAGAAAAAATAAAAAAATCTATTAACTCAAAAGTTGATGGTAATATTATAATTAAATCTAAAACCGATCCCAATATTTTGGGAGGGTTAATTGTAAAGGTTGGTTCAAAGCTTATTGATACATCAATTAGATCGAAACTAGCTAAATTGAAAAATAATTTGAAAGAGGTAGGATGATGAACATCCAAGCATCAGAAATATCAGCTATTTTAAAAGAACAAATTAAAAAATTTGGGAAAGAATCCGAAGTTGCAGAAGTCGGCACCGTGTTATCAGTAGGTGATGGTATAGCAAGAGTTTTTGGACTTGACAATGTACAAGCTGGTGAAATGGTTGAATTTCCTAATGGAATAAGGGGAATGGCCTTAAACTTAGAAATTGATAATGTTGGTATCGTTATTTTTGGATCTGACAGAGACATCAAAGAAGGGGATCAAGTCAAAAGGACAAAATCTATTGTAGATGTGCCAGTAGGTGATGAACTGTTGGGAAGAGTTGTTGATGGTTTGGGTAATCCACTTGATGGAAAAGGTCCTATTAAAACAAAAAAGAGGTCTGTAGCTGATGTAAAAGCACCTGGAATAATTCCAAGAAAATCAGTTCATGAACCTATGGCAACAGGATTAAAATCAGTAGATTCTTTAATCCCTATTGGACGTGGACAAAGAGAACTTATAATAGGTGATAGACAGACAGGAAAAACCGCTGTTGCTCTTGATACAATACTTAATCAAAAATCATATAACGACGCTGCAGGTAAGGATGAATCAAAAAAACTTTACTGTGTTTATGTTGCTATTGGACAAAAAAGATCAACAGTTGCACAGCTTGTAAAGAAGCTGGAGGAAACAGGTGCTTTAGAGTATTCAATTGTAGTTGCTGCAACTGCATCTGATCCTGCCCCAATGCAGTTTTTGGCTCCATATTCTGCTACTTCTATGGCAGAATATTTTAGAGATAACGGTCGTCATTCACTGATAATTTATGACGATTTATCTAAACAGGCTGTTGCTTACAGGCAAATGTCACTTTTACTTAGACGTCCACCCGGAAGAGAAGCATATCCTGGTGATGTTTTTTATTTGCATTCAAGATTGCTAGAGCGATCTGCAAAATTGAATGATGATAATGGCGCGGGATCACTTACTGCGCTACCTATAATCGAAACACAAGGTGGCGATGTTTCAGCTTTTATTCCTACTAATGTGATCTCTATTACTGATGGCCAAATATTTTTGGAAACTGAGTTGTTTAATCAGGGTATAAGACCAGCAGTAAATACTGGTCTTTCGGTTTCAAGGGTAGGTTCTTCTGCACAAACAAAAGCGATGAAATCAGTTGCTGGTTCTGTAAAATTGGAACTTGCTCAGTATAGAGAAATGGCTGCATTTGCTCAATTCGGTTCTGATCTAGATGCATCTACACAAGCTTTATTGAATAGAGGTGCACGTTTAACCGAGGTACTTAAACAGGCTCAGTATTCTCCTCTGACAAATGCAGAGCAAGTGGTTATTATTTATTCAGGGACAGGCGGATACTTAGATGATATTGAGGTTAATAGTGTTACACGTTTTGAAAAGGGACTGGTTGATTATCTTAGGAGTGACTGTAAAAAATTGTTAGAGGATCTGACAATTAACGATCGAAAAGTGGATGGGGAACTCGAAGATTCTATAAAAAAAGCTATTGAGGCTTTTAAGGGAAATTTTTCTTGAGATATTAATCTTCAGGTTTTGGATAATCATTATGCCCAATTTAAAAGATCTTAAAAATAGAATTGAAAGTGTTAAATCAACAAGAAAGATCACGAAAGCTATGCAAATGGTAGCTGCAGCGAAACTTAGGAAAGCTCAAGAAGCAGCAGAACAAGCAAGGCCTTACGCAGAAAAGATGTCTATTGTAATTGAAAAACTCGCGTTCTCAACTAATGCTTCGAGTAATTCACCTCTGTTAGTTGGTAATGGAAAAGATAAAACTCATTTAATTATAGTAGCTACATCTGAACGTGGTTTGTGCGGAGCATTCAATTCTTCAATTGTTAGATTAGCAAAAAATCATATTAATCATTTAATATCTGATGGAAATAATATTAAGATTTTAACCATTGGAAAAAAAGGTCGAGAACAATTAAAAAGAGATTTTGGAGATTATATGATTGAACATGTTGACCTTTCAGAGATCAAAAAAATTTCTTATGATAACGCTTCTAATATATCTGATAATATAATTTCAAAATTCTTTGATAATGAGTTTGATATAGCTACAATCTTTTATAATCAATTCGAATCTGTTATTTCTCAAATACCTCAATCGTTACAATTGATTCCTATTAAATTTAAGTCGTATGAACTTACAAATGACGATAATATATCAAATTTTGTTTATGAACCAGATGAGCAAGAAATTATTGAAGATCTATTGCCTAAAGCAATATCTACAAAGGTATTTACTGCTTTATTAGAAAATGGAGCATCTGAACAAGGTGCACGAATGTCTGCTATGGACAATGCAACTAGGAATGCTGGCGAAATGATTGATAAACTCACTATTCAGTTTAATAGATCAAGGCAGGCGGCTATTACTAATGAATTAATTGAAATTATATCTGGTGCTGAAGCACTGTAAAATAAAAAATGGAGAAAGCGATGTCTAGGCCAAAAGGAAAAATTACTCAAGTAATGGGGGCGGTAGTTGATGTTCAATTTGATAACCACCTTCCTGAAATTCTCAATGCCCTTGAAACAAAAAATGATGGTCAAAAGTTAATATTAGAGGTTGCTCAACATCTTGGTGAAAATACAGTAAGAACAATTGCTATGGATAGTTCTGAAGGATTAGTTAGAGGAGCAATTGTTGAAGATGCTGGAGCTCCAATTTCTGTTCCAGTAGGAAATCCTACATTGGGAAGAATTTTAAATGTTGTGGGAGAACCAGTTGATGAACAAGGTCCCATAAAAGCTAAAGAATTAAGGCCTATACATCAGCCTGCTCCAGAGTTTTCTGAACAATCAACAGATACAGAGCTTTTAACCACTGGAATAAAAGTTATTGATCTATTGGCACCTTATTCTAAAGGTGGAAAGGTTGGTCTTTTTGGTGGAGCGGGTGTAGGTAAAACAGTTTTAATTATGGAGTTAATTAATAATATTGCCAAAGTTCACTCGGGATTTTCTGTATTTGCAGGAGTTGGAGAGCGAACCAGAGAAGGAAATGATCTCTATCATGAGATGATTGAGTCGGGTGTTATTAATCCAAAAAAATTAGAAGAATCTAAAGTATCTTTAGTTTATGGTCAGATGAATGAACCACCAGGTGCGAGAGCAAGAGTAGGATTAACTGGCTTAACACTAGCAGAGCAATTTAGGGACCAGTCTGGTACAGATGTTTTGTTTTTTGTTGATAATATTTTCAGATTTACACAAGCAGGTTCTGAAGTTTCTGCCCTTTTAGGCCGTATTCCTTCTGCAGTTGGTTACCAGCCTACGCTTGCTACTGATATGGGAGCGTTACAAGAAAGAATAACATCTACAAAGGCGGGATCTATAACTTCAGTCCAAGCTATATATGTACCAGCTGACGATCTAACTGATCCAGCCCCAGCAACTTCTTTTGCTCACCTTGATGCAACTACAGTTTTAAGCAGGGCTATTTCTGAATTAGGAATATATCCAGCTGTTGATCCTTTAGATTCAAATAGTAGGCTTATGGATCCATTAATTGTTGGTGAAGAGCACTACCAAGTAGCTAGAGATGTACAAGGAATTCTGCAAAGGTATAAATCTCTTCAAGACATCATTGCCATTTTGGGTATGGATGAACTTTCAGAAGAGGATAAGTTGACCGTTGCTAGAGCTAGAAAAATTCAAAAATTTCTTTCACAACCATTTGATGTTGCTAAAGTTTTTACAGGCTCTGATGGAGTTCAAGTACCTTTAGATGTAACTATTGATAGTTTTAAAAGAGTAGTTGCTGGAGAATTTGATCATTTGCCTGAAGCAGCCTTTTACATGGTTGGAGGGATTGACGAGGTTATAGAAAAAGCAGAAAAACTTGAATCTAAGGTAGCTTAAAAACTGATATGTCTAAGGAATTATTTAATTTTGAATTAGTCACACCTGAAAAGGTTATTGTGTCAAGTTCTGTAAGTTCTGTAAGTATTGCTGGGGTCGAAGGTGATATGACAATATTCGCAAATCACTCACCAATTGCAACTGCGATTAGACCTGGTTACATCGATATAAATTCAGACAGCAAATCTGAAAAGTATTTTCTAACTGGAGGATTTGTTCAAATAACTGGTAGTGATGTAGTTGTTCTTGCAGAAAAAGCTTCTTTAGAAAACGAAGTAAATTTGGAGATGATAGAAAAGATTATAAATAGAACTAAAAGTTCTATGGAAAAAGCAACCGATCTTCAAAAGTGTGTTCTTGCTAAGAAATTAAATGATTTAACAATAATTAAAAACCAACTTTAAATTTTGAGACAATCAAAAAAAAAAGAAATTGGTTTTATATTTTTAACTGTTGTATTGGATATAAGTGGCTTAATGGTAATATTCCCAATAATGCCTGATATACTGCAGGCAGTTGGTGAATTTTCAGTATCTGACGCAGCTATTTGGGGAGGTTTTCTTTATGCTTCATATGCTCTAATGCAATTTTTATTTTCCCCCATAATTGGAAATATCTCTGACGCTTTTGGAAGAAGACCTATAATTTTGATATCCCTTTTTTTAATGTTTATTGATTATCTGATTCTAGGTTTTGCTACATCACTATGGATATTTATCATTGGACGTATGATAGGTGGTATTGCTGGAGGTACGGTACCCACAGCTATGGCATATTTAGCTGATATATCAAATTCAGAAGATAAAGCTAAGAACTTTGGACTCATTGGTGCAGCTTTTGGTATTGGTTTCGTACTTGGTCCATTTATTGGAGGAATATTAGGTGAGATAAATTTCAGGCTACCGTTCTTTTTTTCTGCAGCTTTATCTTTGGGAACATTCTTACTATGCTATGTTTTTTTAACTGAATCTCTAGAAGAAAAAAATAAAAGAAAATTTAAATTTACTGATTTGAATCCGTTCATTTCAATTTTTAAAGCTTTTTTAATGAAAGATTTAAGAATATTTTTCATATGTATTTTGCTAATAAGTATTGGACACTGGGTGTATCCTTCCATTTGGAGTTTCTGGAGCAAGGAGGTTTTTGGTTGGGGCCCTGGTTTGATAGGTGTTTCTTTAGCTTGTTACGGTCTTGGTGTCGCATTTGTACAGGGTTTGATTATCAGACTACACTATGTAAGAAATATACAACCACAAAAAATTGTTATTTTCTCCCTAGTGGTTGGGAGTCTTACACTATTTGGCTTTGGATCAATTAAAACTGCATGGTTAGTTTTTGCTTTAATACCAATCGCAGTTTTAACTGAATTAATGAACCCTACATTGGACGGTTTTATTTCTAATAAAGTATCGGATGACACTCAAGGTTTACTACAAGGTATACTTTCTAGCATAAATGCAATCACAACAATTCTAAGTCCCTTACTTATGACTTTACTATTTAAAATTGGAGCATCACAAAAGGATGATTGGTATATTCCAGGATTACCTTTCTATTTTGCTGCTATTTTACTTGTAATTTGTATTATTCCTATTTTAAAGGTTATGAATACTCTTGAACATGCTAAAAAAAGAAAAATAAAATAATTTGTAACTATGCCTTACGTTTTTTTTCAATATGATATTTAGGATAGTAAGGTTTGTATATAGGCCTTAATCTTTCACTATCAAATAAAGAAGATACAGAATTTCCATTAGCTATATTTAGTAATGCTTGAGCAAATAGAGGCGCTGTTGGAACTATTCTTATTTTATTACTGTTTTTAATTTTTGGAATTATACTTATCGAATCGGTCACAACCAATGAACTCAAGCTTGATTTTTCTATTCTGTCTATTGCAGGGTCAGAAAGTACTCCGTGGGAGATATATGCATGTACCTCAATTGCACCTTCATTAATAAGTAAATCAGAAGCTTTAACCAACGTTCCTGCAGTATCACAGATATCATCTACAATTATGCATATTTTATTTTTTACTTCACCAATTACTGTCATTGATGCAATTTCACCAGGTTGATTTCTTCTCTTATCAACAATTGCAAGGTCAGCATTAATTGTTTTAGCTAAACCCCTAGCTCTTGCCACTCCACCAACATCTGGTGAAACAACGGTGAGCAATTCTTGCCTTTCAAAATAATGAGAAATATCAAGTTCAAAAATTGGTGACGCATAAAGATTATCAACTGGTATATCAAAAAAACCCTGAATTTGAGCAGAGTGTAAATCAAGAGTTAGAATCCTTTCAATGCCAGCACCGCTCAAAAGATTTGCAATTAATTTTGCACTTATGGGAGTTCTTGCTTTAGTTCTCCTATCTTGTCTTGCATAACCAAAATAAGGAATAACGGCAGTTATCCTCTTAGCACTAGATCTTCTCAAGGCATCAGCTATAATTAGTAATTCCATTATATTATCATTAGCGGGATTTGATGTAGATTGGATAATAAACATATCTTCATTTCTTACATTTTCAAAAACTTCCACAAAAATTTCTTGGTCATTAAATTGTTCAACTCTTCCTTCAACAAGATCAATTTGTGATCTGCTTAGAGAACTCGCCCAACTTGCGATTCCTTTAGAAAGGGTTATATTCGAATTACCCGAAATTATTTTAGGGTGTACCAGCTCACTCATTATTCATCCTTTTTGGTGAAATTTTTTTTATATTAGCTAATTGTTCCATTAGTAAGCAAGCTATCTCTAATTAATTATTTGTATCACAATTTTTTTTTTTTTAAATATATAATTTAATTTTTTTTCTTTTTAATTATTTCAATTATTTTTAGAATTTTTCAAAAATTAAATTTACAATATCTGAACTATCTACATACTCTTCGCTTATTGCAAAATTTTTGACTGAATTTTTTGTATTATGTACATTTTTATTTTTAGGTAGGTTTAAATGATGCCAAGAAGGTAAAGGTTTTTTTTCATAAATTAAACGATATGAGCAAGATGTTGGTAATAGATTAACTATTTTATTTATATTTTTTGGTGATAATATCAAACAATCTTTTCTTTTCTTTTCTCTTTCACTATAAACTTTACAAGAACATTTATTAATGTCCAAATATTTGCACGCTACACTTGTATAAATGGGCGCACACTTTTTGTTTTTATTGAACTTGTTTAGGCAACATTTTCCACATCCATCGCAAAGTAACTCCCATTCCTCTGAGCTTAAATCGTTAAGTGGTATGTTTTTCCAGAAATTTTTTCTCATCTTTCAACAATTCATTTTTACTAAGATTATTTATTGCAATCTTACAGTCTTTTTTCATCTGTATTTTAAGTTTTTCTATTGATTCGTATTTAATCTCGTCTCTTTGAAATTTAACTAATGAAACTATTACTTTTTTATTATAAATTGATTCAGAAAAATCAAATATATGTACTTCACAATTTGCTTCATTTTCTCCAAATGTTGGTTTTGTACCTATTGATGCTACTCCTTTATATATATCCTGAAAATCTGAAGACAGTACTTTAATCATACATGAGTAAATACCATACTTTGGGACAATTATATCTTTTAATTCTAGATTTATTGTTGGAAAACCTAGTTCACGTCCTCTTTTATCTCCCTGAACAACAAGACCGTAAATTTTATGGTAATAGCCAAGCATCTTATTAGCTATATCTAATTTTCCTTCTGTAAGGGCATTTCTAATTAATGTAGAAGAGATTTTATCTTCTTCAATTTTCTTGAGATCTAAAGAATATACGTTAATATTGTATCTTTTTCCTAAAGTTTTTAGACAATTAACATCACCACTTCTTTTATTACCAAAACAAAAATCATTTCCCACAATTATTTGTTTCACACCTAATTTTTCAAAAATAATAGATTTTACAAATTGTTCAGGAGACAGAATTTCTATATTTTTATCAAACTTTAATTCAATTAAAAAGTTAACATTTAATCTTTCGATCATTTTGTACTTTTGTTCCTTTGAAGTAAGTTTAAAAGGAATTTTATTTCTTTTAAAATAGTCTCGGGGGTGTGGATCAAATGTTAAAATACCAAATTTATTTGATGATGCAATTTGTGAACATTTTTTAATTATTTTTTGATGACCCAAATGAACACCATCAAAATTACCAATTATTATAGTCGATAGTTTTGTAATTTTTTTTGCATTATTTAAGTCACGTATAATTTTCATT
>ENA-OSEY01002971-OSEY01002971.1-marine-metagenome-genome-assembly--contig:-NODE-2971-length-10636-cov-5.161852_pt1 | contig 10636 bp, 9 predicted proteins | sample MGYA00248465_ERZ534230 | MGnify/ENA primary metagenome ERZ534230 (study PRJEB26409, sample SAMN06344110) | marine metagenome | isolation source: Sea water from surface | place: Atlantic Ocean:Southern... | reverse complement strand
TGAAATTTCATTTTTTGATAAAGGCAAACCAGTTGAAAAAAGTAAAGTTAAACATAGGGCAATCGATGACGTCAAACCAGGAGGTCTTGGTACTTTTTTTATTCAGGAAATAATGGACTCTATAAAATTTAAAGAAGGTGATAAGCCTTGGATCAATAATTTAGTATTAACAAAAAAATTGTAATTAATTAATAAGAGCACCAACGTTAAAGATTGGTGAGTACATCGCTATCATCAATCCACCAATCATTACTCCCATAAAAACAATCATGATCGGTTCAATTAAGCTAGACATGTTATCGACAGTCGTATCAAATTCCTCTTCATAATAAGAAGCTACTGAATTAAACATTTCATCTAATTGACCTGTTTGTTCACCAACAGAAATCAATTGACTAAAAGTTGGCGGAAACAATGGCTCTTTTAAAAACAGTTTTGTTAATGTATCTCCTGAAAAAACTCCTTTTTTAACATTCTCTAAAGCATCAGTGATAACATCATTATTACTGACAGATTTTGCAATTTCTAAACTCTCTAACAAGTTTACACCTGCTGCACTTAGGTTTCCCATGATTAATGAAATTCTAGCTAACATGGATTTTAAAATCATATCTCCAAACAATGGTAATTTTAAAACTTGTCTGTGCCATCTAAATCGAATTGCAGCATTTCGTTTGGTGATAAATCTAAAGCCAAAAAAACCAATTATCCCTCCAAAGAAAATAACCTTTCCACCTGTTCCTCTTAAAAAGTCACTCATTGCCATAATGGTTGCAGTTGCAGCTGGCAACTCTAAACCCATACCATCATACATTTTAGCAAATACTGGTACTACTTTAACTAACATGAAAGCACTAACTGTGATTGCCACAGTAAACATTATTGCTGGATACATTAAAGCAGATTTAATTTTTTTCTTAATTTTCTCTTTTTTTTCAAGTGAGTCTACGATTTTAAGTAAGAAAACATCTAGCTTACCACTGGCCTCACCTGCTTTAATCAAGTTAACGTAAACATTGTCAAAATGTTGAGGATATTTCTCAAAACATTTTGATAAGTTAACTCCACCCTCTAGGCTTTTTCGTATATCCTCAATAATATCTTTGATCCCCTGACTTTCCATCTGGTCTCTCAACATTGCTAATACTTGAAGGATTGGCAAACCTGCCTTAACCATAGTCGCAAATTGCTTTGAAAATATTAGAATATCTTCTACTTTTACTTTTTTACTCTTACCAAAAAGAGAGGAGCCACTAGATTTCTTCTTTTCACCTGCCTTTTTTTTAGACTTAACAATATTTGTGATTATTATTTTCTTTTCTTTTAAGAGATGTGAGGCTTCATCAAGGTTTATTGCTTCTATATCACCCTCAACGTATTTCCCATCAGTAATTCCTTTGTAAGTAAAAGCTTCCATTTTTACTCGCCTGAAAGAACTCTTTCGTACTCTCTAAAATTAAGCTCTCCAGATGCAATTAGTCTTCGCCCCATATCTTTCATAGTTTGAAAACCTTCTTTAATTCCAATTTCTCTTAACTCTGGAGTAGTGGCTTGTCGTAAGATTGCTTCTTTAAGTGGTTTCGATACCACTAAAATTTCATAAATACCTTGTCGACCTTTATAACCAGTGTTACTACATTTGGCACACCCTTTACCCTTAGTAGCTTTAACTCTGGATGCTTGTTCGGCACTAAATCCTAAATCTTGTAGAACTTTTGGATTAACATCATCGTCAGGCACTCTACAATCTTTACAATTTTTTCTCGCTAACCTTTGTGCAACAACTAATTGTGTTGCAGCACTGATTAAATAATCAGGTGTTCCCATATTCTGTAATCTAGTAATTGTACTTGGTGCATCATTTGTGTGAAGTGTACTAAATACTAAGTGACCCGTTAATGCTGCTTTTAATCCAATATCAACAGTTTCTTTATCTCGCATCTCTCCAACAAGAATAATTTCTGGGTCTTGTCTTAAAAAAGATCTTAATGCTGAGGCAAAAGTTAATCCAATATGATCTTTAATTTGAACCTGCCCTACACCATCTAATTCGTATTCAACAGGGTCTTCAGCAGTTAAAATATTTAAATGAGGTTTGCTGACTTCTTTTAAAATACTATATAAAGTAGTTGATTTACCAGATCCTGTTGGACCAGTAACCAGTATTAATCCTTGGGTACTATGAATTGCTTTTCTTAGATTTTTTAAATCTTGTTCTTCAAAGTTCAATTGCTCTAATTTGATGTCACCTGCGTCCTTGTTAAGAATACGCATTACAATTCTTTCATTGTTTGCTGTTGGTAAGATAGATAAACGAAGATCGACTACTTTATTTTCTATTTTGAAATTAATTGCTCCATCTTGTGGTAATCTTCTTTCTGCAATATCTAATTTACCCATAATTTTAAATCGAGTTACAACTGCACCATAATTATCATGAAGAAATTGTTTGTATTGCTCTTGTTCTTGTAACATTCCATCTAATCGATATCTCACTCTAGAACTAAATCTGTAAGGCTCAATGTGAATATCACTCACACCCATCTTGATAGCTTCAGCAACTACTGCTGTACTAAATTTGATAACTTCAGACTCGTTTTCTATTGCCTCAATATCCTCTTCAGGAGCTTTTTCCAAAACTTCACCCGCATCCCCTAGATCAGATTCAAAAGTTTTTATTTTTTTTCTATTTTCATCTCGTATTGATGCAATGGTCACTTCATCTGTTTCGCTTGATAATCTCTCAATATATTCTGAGATATCAGTAATTTTTGCAGCATGTAATTCGATATTTTTTTTGGTGATAGCCTTTAAATTTCTCATCAGTCCAAGCTTCGAACTATCTGGGATAGCGATATGTAAAGTTTTTCCATCAATTTTAAATGGTGCTACAAAGTTCACTTTTATGTAATTTGATGGCAGGACTGTTTTTACTTCTTCCGTAATTTCAACTTTTTTAAGATCAACAGTTTCTAAATTTTGTTCTTTAATTAGTAAATCGATAATCTTTTTCTCATCCGTAAGCTTCAATTCAAAAATAGCATCAATCTGAGACTTATTACTTTCGGTGCTTACTTTTTTTATATTAATTAAATCTTTTCCAGAAATTATATCGTTATCAATTAAAACATTGACTAAATTAATTTCACTTTCTCTACTAATCTTAAGCATTATAAAATCCTTGGTGCTATAAACACTAGTAACTCTGACAAGCTGTCATCTTTTAGTGTTCCAGACATGAGTTTTCCAATAACGGGCAGTTTATTTGCGCCTGGTACACTTGCTTTATTGTCGGTAATTTTATTTTTCTTTATTCCACCAATAACAACGATATCTCCATCAGCTACAAGTAATTTAGTGTTTATTTCCATAGTATTAATTCCAGGGGTGCTCAATCCTTTATCTATCGGTTCATCATTATTTACTGCGATCGTTAACATCACATTACCATCGCCGATTATATTAGGTGTGACTGTCAGTTTTAAATTTGCATCTGCAAATGTATCACCGCCATCACCTCCTGCTACAGGTATTTGTTCACCTTGTTTGATACTTGCTTCTTGGTTATCCAACGTAAATATTTTTGGATTTGAAATTGTTCTTGATAAGTTTAAACTCTCCATTGCATCAAGGTTTACTTTTAAAACAGCAGAACCAGTCCTTCTTAAAATACCTATCCCACTAGTTGCGTTTTCACCTATACCAAAATCAAAAAGACCATCACTTGTGTCACCAGTAGCACTAGTTATGGATCCATCAACTGAATTTACTGTACTTCCACCTATAGAACCACCAATTCTCTCACGATTTCTTGAGTAAGCTGCTCCCATTCTTGTGCCAAGTTCTCTTATAAAATCTGAACCAGCCTCTACAATAAAAGCTTCTATTAAAACTTGTTTAGTTCTCTTATCTATTTCTCTAATTACTTTATCAACAATGTCCAAATCTTTCTCTTTACCTCTTACAATAATTGATCTTGTAGTTTTTTCTTCAGTTACCTGAATTGGCATAAAGTTTGAGTTAGACCCAACCTGTGTAAATAATTCTGTGATGGTTGCTTTAGCTTCCGCAGGTGAAATATAATACAACCTAAATATTTCTGAAATGATAGGCTCTACAGAATCTTCTAACTCAACTTTCTTTTTTACAGCCGACGCTCTAGCTGATTTATAACTTTCTTGTGATGTAAGAGTTGTTGGGGTTGATACTCTTATGATGTTGCTTGCAACATCAATATCAGCTGCGTAACTTTTTAAATCTAATAATGCATTGAATGCTTTATCCCAGGGAACATTTTGTAACTCAGCAGAAACTGCTCCAGCAACCTCATCACCTACTAAAATATTGATATTACCTACCTCAGACATTAAAGCCATTGCTTCTTTAAAATCTAGATTTTGAAATTTAAATGATATTCTCTGTTTCAATGAAGTAAATTCTTCTGAGATTAATAAATAATTTCTCTCTTTAACAGATGATAATTGTTTTCTTTTTTTTAGTTTTACGACGTCTCCCTCAACTGGGGAAGGTCCCATTTCGACACTCTTTTCTATTTCTTGTTTTCCAGTTTGTTTAACATCAGTTTTAATTAGTGGGGTATTGTGTTTAAAGCTTTCAGATTTTTTTGCGAATTTATCAGCACAACCAGTTAAGAGAAAAACCAAGAATGGAATTAAAATTAAAGATATATTTTTTTCCATTTTCATAAACTAAAAACTTCTTTCACTAATTTGATTTTTAAAATTTATAACTAATAAAGACTCACCATTTTTTTCAAATACTGCTTCTTTATTATTTATTCCAATTAATTTCACCCCAGGACTTAATTCCTCGAACAAACTTAGAGTAACTAAATCACCACTAGCATTTATTAATGATATAAAACCTGTTTTATCACCTGCAGTCATTACAGCAGCTAGCTTAAATTTATATAAGCTCATCTCATTTTGTGCTTCTTGAGGATCAACAGAAGCTATTATCCCTCCTCCAGTCAAAGAACTATCTCCAACAAAAGGATCATTTAATGGGAGTGGTTCCTCATCATTAATTTCAGAGGCCACGTTAGCTTGTGTGTTGGCTTGTTTTTCTTTAACCTGTTGATTGATCTCTTTTGCCTTTTCGACTATGTTTTGCTCTGTATCATGACTGTCAGCCATGGATATTTTAGAAACTAATATAAAGAGTAACGAAATAAAAATTATTTTAAAAAAATTCATCTGGTAACCCCACTATTGTTAATGTTCCTTTAACTTTTATCGCTCCAGTTGAATCTCCTTTTACCACTTGAATCGACTCTTTGTCAAAGTTTAACATCTTATTAGAGAGCGATAGTGCTCTTTTGAATTTAATATACCCAAAAAAACTGCCATCTATTTCAAATTCCACTGGGATCAAATAATAAGCAATATTCTTGATGTTTTTGACTTGATTATTTTTGGTTTGTTTAGCTTTCTTTCCATCTGCCTTTGCTAAAGCTTGTGATTTTAACACCTCTTTAATTTTCTTTTTCTCAATTTTTGAGATGACTAAATCATTTTGTCCTGCATATACACTCAATGTCTGGTAAAGCCCCTCCACCTCTGCTTTTGAGTGAAACAAGCTAGAGTACTTTTCATATTCAGGTCTAAGCTTTTTAATTCTTGTTTTCATTAAACTAATATCATTAATATTTTTTTCTGTTTCTTGTTTCTTTAAAATCATGTCATCTAATTTAACTTTTCGCGCCTTAACCATTGGATTTAAAACTGCATAATAAATAATCAAAAATAAAATAATTGCTCCTGCAATAATTCCAATTTTTGTAACCATCTTTTTATCAGCTAATAATTTTGTTAACTGATCTTTAATGTCAGACACGTTTATATTTTTTAAGTCTATGTTCATCGCCATAATTAACCTCTTTTAATTTTTACAAGTACTCTAAAACCCTTCATTGTAGCAGATCCAGCTGTTCCTTTTGGTAATCGCATGGAAGATAGTGATGCTTGCTCAACTAGTTTTTGCTTACTTAAGTTATCTATAAATTTTAATATATCTTGATCACTTGCAGCTACACCTTGAATTAATAAATTTCTGGTTCCATTGAACTCTACCTGATCAAATCTTACTCTATTAGGAACACTGGATGCAACTTGAGCTAAAATTCTATATGTTAACTCTTTATTAGAAGAAAGAGATTTGCTTAACTTTAAAGATGTATTGATAATTCCAAGTTCTTTTGAAACTATTTTTTTTTGTTTGATTGTAAGAGCATGTTCGGCTTTTACACTTTCATAGTCTTTTAGTTTGGCATTATATGAAAAAATATTCCAAAAAGATAAACCAAATAATAATAAATATACTGCTGCTACAGCTGCCGAAATTCCTTTAAAAGCAAAACCAGAAATAGCTTTCATTTTCTTTTGTTTCATCACACTTGATCTGTCAGGCAACAAGTTTATATTTTTTACTGCGGTGACAAATTTGTAATATCCAAAAACATCGAGTTTTCTAAAGGCTAATCCTATAGCTGTAGATAAATAAGATCTGTTTGGTTTACTCTCTAAAGTCGTTAAATTTTGACTTGGAATTTTTAATCCTTCAGTTGGATCAAAAGTATTAAAACCAACATTCATTAAACTTTTTCTAAAGCTCCCTAAATACTCTTCTACATTCTCAATATCTGAAACTACTTTTATATTTCTTATTCGTTTTTCATATTTAGTTTCAAAATCTTGAATAGCTTGTTTTACTTGAGTGACATATCTTCTTACTAATCCCTCTTTTTCATCGGCGTCCTGGGATTCTTGTAAAATTTTTCTGTCCTGTCCTCTTATAAAAATATCAGTGATTATTGGGTTATTATCGTAAAGAATCATTAAATAATTTTCGTCTAAACCAAACTCTAAAACTGCAGTTAGATTTGCATCCTCGGGTTTATTTGAAAGCTGATTTGATTGATCTACTGCAGACTTTAATGCGAAACATTTGACATCGATAATGACAGGATTTAATCCTGCATTTTTTATTATCGAAGTATAACTATTGATATCAGTTAATTTTGAAGCAACAAATAATATGTCCATCGTATTATCTTTTTGATTTCTGTTAATAACTTGATGGAAAATTGAATAATCTTCTAAACTATCTGTTAATTGAACTAAATTTTCCCATAATGAATTTGTTTCTATTGCTTTACTTAATTCTTCATCTTTCATCAAAGGAGCTGTTACTACTCTTATGATTGCACTAGTCACTGGAATTGAAATTGCAACGTTTGGTGAAGAAATTTTATATTTTTGAATTGCTAAGCTTAGCTCCTCTGAAAACTTATCGGCATTTTCTATTGGTGTGCTATCATCACTTACATCGACTGGATGAATATGAAGTTTATCTAATACCCATTGATTAGCTTTATTGCTCGATACTTGAACTAATCTTATTTCTTTATTTGCAAGTTCCACTCCTAATATTTCTTCACCTTGAACACTTGATTTACCTAGCTTAGATTTAAAAAAACTTTCAAATTTTGATTTTAAACCTCCAACTTTTGATTTATTAAAAGAAGGTTTGTTAATATTGTTAGCAAAAGATGGTTTCTTTAATTTGATATCTTTTAATTTCCCAAAAATGTTTGAAATTTTACCTTTGAGTTGTTCTTGTTTAGTTTGTTCAACATTTTCAGTAGATGCAACTGGCGTACTTTGTTCTTGAGATTTGTTTTCAGTGTTGTCTAATGGTGTATCAATTTTTTCCAATCCTCCTAAAGCATCTTCAGATTTTTGTTTATCTTCGCTTGATGAAGTTTTTTGATCAGGTATGCTCTGATTTTGATTAATTTGTTCATTATTGATTTGGTTTTTTAATCTTTCACTTTCTTCTTGCACATCATCAAACCATTTTTCTAAAATTGGGATTGCCTCTTCTAAATTAGTCGTGCCTGATGATGAAATTTTTTGTTTTCCATCTATATAAAGTCTTCCAACCCAATTTTTTGATTTTAATTCACCTTTATACTTATCCTGTCTAACATAAATGTGTAATCGCCCATCTTTTTTATGTATAACTTGATGACCTGAGCCAACTTCCTCGTCTTTTTTTTCAGTCAAAGTTTCAGAATTTTGATTTTCATTAACATCTTGGATTTCTTTTTCATTATTTAAAGAAACTGGGTCCTCAATTTCATCTTTTTTTTCATTTGAGGCGTCAAAAACTTGTGGTTGATCATTATTTTGATCATTATTTTGATTTTCAACTACTGGTGCATCATCAGAAGGTGAATCTTCACTCTGAGGTTGATTATTTTCATCAACTAAAGGTTGATTCTCTGAATCAGTAGAAGTTGAATCCTGGTCTATATTTTTTTTATCATCATCTTGATCGTTCATATACAACCTTTAAATAATTTCTCTAACACAAATTACCGAATCTCTAACACAAAATTGTAATTTAGTCTAACACAAAAAGATAAATTATGTTCAAAATGGGTTATAAACTAAAAAAACATAGTAAAATCGCCATTTTTTTAAAATCTAAATTCATAATTGAATCTCTTGATAATTTTTATTCTCTAACACAAAATGGAAAATATGGTTGTGTTAGAGTAATTTTTAAATTGTGTTAGAGTTTATAAAATTTTTTTAAATTAAAAAAAGTCAATAAAATCAACAAAAATTTTATTTTACCATTTTTTTTTGTTTTTGTGTTAGAGTTTTTATATTTTGTGTTAGAGAGATTTTATTTTCAACTTTATTTCAATTAAAATATTTTTTTGGTCTTAAATACATTAAAAATCCATTAAAATTTTTTATTCAATCTGAAATTGTTCTCTTTTTTTTCAAAAAATAAAGTTATTTTTCTCTTTTTAGGAGAATTTTATTAAAAAATGAAATTTTCTTTCAAAATTAAAGATAAATTTAAAAAAAATTTATTTTTTTAAATAAATATTATTTTATTTATTTAATTAGGATTACCTTTTATGTCAGTCGTTAATTGTTGATAAAACATAACTGTTAATGCGTTTAAATTTCTCATTACTCTTTCATAATCCCAAGTAAGATCGACATCATTACAATTTAATTCTCTAAAGTAATAAACTTCTGTTAAAGGTAAGGCCGGAACAAGTTCTGATGCAATAATATTTAACTCGTTAGTTTTTTTTTCTATTGTGAAATTATACCTGCAAACATTTGATGTTGCCCAATACATCAATGACATGATGACAACTCCAATTACAATCATTACTTTGCCAATACCTAACATAAAATATTAAATTATAATCCATCAACAACAACTATTGTCAAATCATCTTTTTGAATTCGACCAGATTTTATAATATCTTCAACAATTTTATTTAATCTTTGGTTGTTAGGAGTTTGTTGATACTTTTTAATATAATTTTTAAATCCATCTGACTCTAACATGTTTCCCTTTGTATCTTTTATTTCAGTGATACCGTCAGTAAAAATATACATTGAACTATTTGAAAAATTTATTTTTGTTTCTTTAAATTTAAACTTAGGAGCAATACCTAAAGGGGGTCCTGCTTCTTCAAAATTAGAAAAGTTTCCATCCTTTGAATAAATTAGTGGAGGTTCATGACCTGCGTTAGCTAAGGTCAATTCTTTTTTGTTACTATCATAAATTCCAATCAACATAGTTACAAACATTCCTCTTGATGTTGTTTCACAAATTTCTGAATTTAAAATATCTAAAAGTTCTGCTGCAGAAAAATTTGTTTTACTTAAACATCTATATAAGCTCGATGCTTTTGACATTAACAAAGAAGACTTAATTCCTTTTCCTGAAACATCCGCAACTCCAAAACCGTAAACACCTTTGGATAGTTCTGCAAAATTATAAAAATCTCCTGAGACAACTTTTGCAGGAATGTTTATGCCTGCTATCGGAAAATTTTCTTTTTTATTTTGAGATAATAAAGTTTTTTGTATCTCACCAACAATTTCTATTTCTTTTTGCATTCTATTCTTTTCAACTAAATCTTTTGCCATCTTTGCATTTCTAATTGCTAAAGCAGCTGGTCCAGATAAAGTTTCTAAAAGTTTTCTATCATTTTCTTCAAAAAGTTTATTGTCAGTCTTTTTATTTAAACAATGAATTACTCCAATACATTCATCAGAAACAATTAAAGGAGAGCATAATACAGAATATGTTGTGAAATTTGTTTTATTGTCTAAATCAAAATAAAATTCAGCTATTTCTCTTACATCTTTTCTCACGTCCCCAACTCTAATACACTTTTTAATTACAGCAGCTTTACCCATTACACCTTGGGTAATTGGTATTTCAAAATCTTCTAGGTAGGCTTGGTGTTTAGATGCAATACATTGAAAAGTTTGGCTTTTATCATCAATTAAAAAAATGTTAGCTGCTTGCGCATTTATTCTTTTAATGATTACTTCTAAAGAATTTTGTAGAGTTTCTTTCAAATCAAGAGACTTTGCGAACTCTTGGTTCATTTGAGTTACAATAGCAAGATCTTTACTGCTTGTATCCTCTGACTCATTCTTTATTTCTTTTTTCTTACCAAAAAACATATTTTTAATTGGCAATTTATTACTTTTTTGATAATTTTCCACTATGGAAGTAATCATATATTCACCTAATTTTTACCTTCATATTCATGATGCAATTTTAT
>ENA-OSEY01002969-OSEY01002969.1-marine-metagenome-genome-assembly--contig:-NODE-2969-length-10639-cov-4.177807_pt1 | contig 10639 bp, 11 predicted proteins | sample MGYA00248465_ERZ534230 | MGnify/ENA primary metagenome ERZ534230 (study PRJEB26409, sample SAMN06344110) | marine metagenome | isolation source: Sea water from surface | place: Atlantic Ocean:Southern... | reverse complement strand
CCTTCCTCAAGGAATACGAACTTTTCAGCGAAATCAGCCAATGCTAGTTGATCAGATGCAATGAAGTTTTCTCCATGTCCAATACCTACAACCAAAGGACTTCCTTTTCTTGCAGCTGCAAGTATTCCGGGTTCGGTTTCACATACAGCTCCAATCGCATAAGCGCCTCTTAGATCTTTAACCGATTGTTGTAGTGCCTCCACAAGCGATGCGCCCTCTTTAGACATCTTTGCATGTATGAGGTGAGCAATAACTTCTGTATCTGTTTCTGATTCGAAAACGTACCCAAGAGCCTTGAGCGTAGTTCTTATTTCTTGGTGATTTTCAATTATTCCATTGTGTATAACAAAAACATTATTATTTGAGTGATGCGGATGAGCATTTGTCTCAGTTGGTATACCGTGTGTGGCCCATCTCGTATGAGCTATCCCCAAATTTCCGTTAACTGGATTTTTATCTATGGAGTTTTGTAATTCAGCAACCTTACCGGTGCTTTTAAAAACTTGTACTTGATTGGCATCATCAAAGATGGCCAAACCAGCTGAATCATAACCCCTGTACTCTTGACGCAATAACCCTATCAGCAACTTGTCTACAGAAGGTTTAGTTGAGGCTACGCCTATAATCCCACACATAAATTATTTCTTTTTATTTAAGTTTACCTGTTTTCCTCTAGCAACTGCTAGTTTACCTTTCGGAACGTTTTTAGTTATAACAGAACCGGCGCCAGTGTAAGACCCTTCGCCTAGTTTGATTGGAGCAACAAGTGAGCTGTTCGAGCCTATGAAAGTTCCATCTTCTATAATGGTTTTGTATTTACTTTTCCCATCATAATTGCACGTAATGGTACCAGCCCCAATATTAACCTTTTCTCCTAGTCGAGCATCACCCAAATAAGTCAAATGTTTGGCTTTAGACCCTTTACCAACTTTGCTTCTATTGGCCTCAACAAAGTTCCCAAGTTCGGAGCCGTCTGTTAGCTCAGTTCCTCCTCTTATTCTACTAAAAGGCCCAAGCTTGCAATTTCGCCCCACCTCACAGTCCTCAATAACTGTATTTGAAAAAATTATAGTGTTGTCTTTAATGGTGGAATTAATAATGTGACAATTCGGTCCAATATGTACGTTCTTTCCAATCTTATTTTCACCCTCAAAAACACTGTTAATATCTATAAATGTATCCTTTTGAATTTGAGCATTTCCCCTTATGTCGATTCGGGAAGTATCAGCTATTGAGACACCTTTAGATAATAAACTTTCAGCATTTCTTATTTGATAGGCCCTTTCCAAATCGTGCAATTCTTTTTTATTGTTTGCTCCACCCACTTCGTATTCACTACATACCGTTGCACTTACGTCTATTGATTCGCCTCGGGCAATTTCAATAAGGTCCGTGAGGTAGTATTCTTTTGAGGCGTTTTTATTTTTTATTTTTGGCAAAAGACGTTTTAGATCAGTTGTTTTTATAGCCAAGATTCCTGAGTTTACTTCTTCAATTTCTTTTTCTTTATTCGTGGCATCTTTATGCTCGACAATTCTCTCAACTGAACTCCTCGGGCCTCTTATAATTCTTCCATAACCAGTCGGATCTTCTTTTTTAAATGTCAACAAAGACAGCTTTCCTTGTGAGGCTTTGTTTAAAAGTTTATTGAGTGTATTTTTGGTAACAGAAGGAACATCGCCATATAAGACAATACTTATAGAATTTGCTCTGAGAGCAGGGAATGCTTGCTTTACAGCATGAGCAGTGCCCAAGGGTTTAGTTTGTTTAAAGAAATTTAACTTTTTCCTTGAAGCGACACCGGCGATAACTTCTTTAAATTTATAACCTACTATTATGGAAGTTTTTGCCTTAGGAAAAGTGTCTACAGTATCAATGAGATGCTGCAGCATTGGCTTTCCTGCCAGATGCATGAGAACTTTGGGAGAATCGCCTCCCATTCTGGTGCCCTTTCCTGCGGCTAAAATTATAAAATCTATATTCATTGGAACAATGGCGCATTCGCCCCAAGTGGTCTTTTAATATTTAACTACTTCTTTCGCAGTTTCTGCAAGGCTTTTAGCCTGGCAGCTGCTTCTGCCAATTGAGCTGTTGCTAAAGAGTAGTCCATTTCTGACTTTTGGTCTTCAAGTTCCCTTTCAGCGAGCTCTTTAGCTCTTTCAGCTGCAGCAGAATCAATGTCATCGGCACGTTCTGCTACATCCGTTAGTAGTGTTACCTCTCCTGGTTGTACTTCTAGAAAACCTCCCGAAGCGAAGAAAATTTCTTCTTCTCCACCCTCTAAAACTAATTTTACAGGTCCCGGTTTTAAGTTGGTTAAGAGGGGTGCATGTCTTGGTGTAATAGCAATTTCCCCAGCACCACCTTCAGCACTTAATAATTCAACAGGCCCAGAGAAAAGCTCTCCTTCTGGACTAACTATGTTGCACTGAATTGTAGACATTTATCAGGCGGCTTCCGTTTTGGCTTTTTCAATCACTTCGTCAATATTCCCTGTCATGTAAAATGCCTGCTCTGGAATATCATCGTATTCACCGTTCACTATTCCTTTAAAGCCTCTTATGGTCTCGCTTAATGGAACATACTTTCCTGGAGCATTCGTGAATACCTCCGCTACAAAGAATGGCTGCGAGAGAAATCTTTCAATTTTTCTTGCCCTAGCTACAACCAACTTATCTTCTTCAGAAAGTTCATCCATTCCTAAAATGGCTATTATGTCTTTCAGTTCTTTATAACGATTAAGTTGTTGTTTAACAGCGTTAGCCACGTCATAGTGCTCTTGACCTACAATCGCCGGCTCAAGCTGTCTACTGTTTGAATCTAATGGATCAACAGCAGGATAAATTCCCAGTGATGCTATTTGTCTAGAGAGAACAACGTTTGCATCCAAGTGAGCAAATGTTGTAGCCGGAGATGGGTCTGTTAAATCATCAGCAGGCACGTATACCGCTTGTACAGATGTGATGGATCCTGTCTTAGTAGAAGCAATCCTTTCTTGCAAAACACCCATTTCTTCTGCCAGAGTTGGCTGATATCCAACCGCAGATGGCATACGACCTAAAAGTGCCGAACATTCTGTACCTGCAAGGGTATAACGATAGATATTGTCTACAAACAGAAGAACATCCCGTCCTTCATCTCTGAAATTTTCTGCCATTGTTAATCCAGAGAGCGCAACTCTAAGCCTGTTTCCGGGAGGTTCATTCATCTGACCATAAACTAGAGCAACCTTATCAAGGACTCCCCCTTCTATCATTTCGTGATACATATCATTACCTTCACGAGTTCTTTCACCCACTCCGGCAAATACTGAGTAGCCACTGTGCTCGTAAGCTATGTTCCTTATTAGCTCTTGTATATTTACGGTCTTACCAACACCCGCTCCACCGAATAAACCAACCTTTCCACCTTTTGCGAAAGGGCAAATCAAATCAATAACTTTGATGCCGGTCTCTAAAAGCTCAGTGGTTTCCGCCTGATCTTCGTAAGAAGGAGGATTTCTATGAATAGGCATTGAAGAAGTAGCAGCAACTTCACCCTTTTCATCAATAGGCTCACCTAAAACATTCATAATCCTTCCTAGGGTTGCCTCTCCTACAGGCACAGAAATGGGATTTTCTGTATTTGTAACAGAAACACCTCTTTTTAAACCTTCGGAAGCCCCCATGGCAATAGTTCTCACTACGCCGTCTCCTAGTTGTTGTTGTACTTCAAGTACCAAGCCGGTTTCGTCGACAGTTAAGGCATCATAAATCTTGGGTAGATTTTCCTTTGGGAACTCTACATCGATTACCGCTCCAATTATCTGTATTACTGTTCCATTACTCATATTTTTTTCCAGTATTAAAGTGCTTCAGCTCCGGCAACTATCTCAGAGATTTCCTGAGTAATTGCAGCCTGCCTAGCATTGTTATAAACAAGTTGCAGCTCTTCAATCAAAGAGCCTGCATTATCTGTTGCGCTTTTCATGGCAACCATTTTTGCCGCCTGTTCGCACGCAATATTTTCAATTACGGACTGATAAAGAAGAGATTCTATATATCTCTCCATCAAACCATCTAACAAGATCCTAGAGTCATCCGGCTCATAAATATAATCCCACCTAGGAGCATCCTTAGATTTGTCTTCTTCTTCGCCTTCAATTTTTTTCAAAGGAAGAAGTTGATTAATTTCAGGTTCTTGGGTCATCGTGTTAACAAAGCTATTGCTTGCTAAATAGACCTTATCGATCTCTCCCTCTGAAAAAGAATCAAGCAATATCTTCATTGAACCTACCAGCTGTTCAATAGAGGGGTCATCGCCTAATTTTTCTGTAGCTGATATTACATTCCCCCCAAAAGACTTGAAGAAGGATTGAGCTTTGGTGCCTATGAGGGAGTAACTTATATTCTTACCTTCTGAAGCCTGTTGGGATGCAAACCTAGTAACCTCCCTAAGAAGATTCGCGTTTAGCCCACCACAAAGACCCTTATCAGAACTGATGACTATTATGGCAATATTTTTAACATCCCTTTCTTCCATATATTTTGGTTTGTATTCAGGCTGTCCTTTTGCTAGATGACTGATTACACTCAACATTCTGTCTCTATAAGGTCTTCCCTTTAGCATCTTATCCTGAGTTTTTTTCATTTTACTAACAGCAACCTTTTCCATTGCACTAGTAATTTTTTGGGTATTCCCAATACTGGCAATTTGAATTTTTATTTCCTTGCTATTGGCCATTAATTATTTACCAGGTTTGGGTCTCCATAAACTTGTCTAGTGCCTCTGTAAATGCACTTTGAATATCATCGCCGTATTCACCTGTTTCAGATACTTTGTCCATGAGCTCCTTGTGCTCAGCATTCATATACGCAATGAGGCTTTTCTCAAAATCTTTTATCTTTTCTACCTCAACTTTTCTAAGATAACCTTCATTCGCAGTGAATAACATTAGACCCATCTCGGCAACAGACATAGGAGAGAATTGATCTTGTTTAGTAAGCTCTGTTACTCTTTCTCCGTGCTCCAGTTGTTCTTTTGAAGCTTCATCCAAGTCCGAGGCAAACTGGGCAAAAGCCTCCAATTCCCTATATTGAGCCAGTGCAGTTTTAATACCGCCACCAAGCTTTTTAATTATGGGGACCTGGGCGGCCCCACCTACTCTAGAAACTGAGATACCCGGATCCATCGCTGGTTTTAAACCGGAACTGAAAAGAGACGACTCTAAAAAGATTTGACCATCTGTAATTGAAATAACATTGGTTGGGACAAAAGCGGATACGTCTCCTGCCTGAGTTTCAATGATTGGAAGCGCTGTTAGGGAACCTGTTTTTCCTTTTACTTCTCCGTTTGTGTAATTTTCAACATACTCCTCGTTCACTCTGGCAGCTCTTTCCAAAAGTCTTGAGTGAAGATAAAAAACATCACCAGGGTAAGCCTCTCTTCCAGGGGGTCTTCTTAGCAACAACGACATCTGCCTGTAAGCTACAGCCTGTTTCGACAAATCATCATAAATAATGAGGGCGTCTTCGCCTCTATCTCTGAAATATTCTCCCATGGAGCACGCTGCGAAAGGTGCAATATACTGCATAGGTGCGGGGTCAGCTGCCGCAGCCACAACCACAATAGTATTTTCCATCGCACCATATTGCTCGAGTGTTCGAACCACCTGAGCTATTGAAGATTGCTTTTGTCCTATGGCGACATATATGCACTTAACGCCTGTATCTTTTTGATTGATTATTGCGTCAATCGCGATGGCTGTTTTTCCAGTCTGCCTATCACCAATAATTAACTCACGCTGTCCTCGACCAATGGGGACCATGCTATCAACCGCTTTGATACCTAGCTGCACAGGCTGATCAACTGACTTTCTTGAAATTACACCTGGAGCAACTTTTTCAACAGGTGAAGTTTCGGATGCCTGCACTTCACCCTTTCCGTCTATCGGATTGCCCAATGCATCAACAACCCTGCCCATCAATGCCTCGCCAACAGGTACTTCTAAAATTCTTCCTGTACATTTAGCAGAACCGCCTTCAGCTAAAAGTTTATAGTCGCCAAGAATCACAGCACCAACAGAATCTACCTCCAAGTTTAGAGCCATTCCCATAATTCCGTGATCAAACTCTATGAGCTCACCATTCATTACCTCGCCCAAACCATGTATTCTTGCTATTCCATCAGCCAAGAACACAATTGTGCCTTCATTGCTGGGAGTTGATGTGGTATCCAGAGCATCTATTTTTTGCTTAATGACCTGGCTTATTTCAGATGGGTTTAATTCTTCCATTGTTTTACTTTATTTGATTTCTTAATTTTTCAAGTTTTCCTTTAATGCTGTAATCAGTTACTTCGTCACCGCATTTAATTGAAAAACCACCTATTAAATTGTTGTCTACGATTTGTTCTACATTTAGTGAATCACCATATCTGCTCTTAAGTGGTGTAGTAATTTTTTTAATTTGCTCATCGGTTAGTTCAAAAGCAGAAGTGACGATCACATCACTTGAACCTTTGGTTCCAGATACGAGTTTTTTGTATTCTTTAGAGATTTGTGGAATTAGAGATATTCTTTTTGATTCACCCAAGACTTTTATGAAGTTAGAAGTTTTGTCTTGAATTTGGCCTTCAAAAAGAGAAAGAAATACTTCCGTCTTTTCTTTATACGCAAGTTTAGGTGAGTCTATTAATCGCTGAACTTCGGGAGTCTCCAGCGCAAGTTCTAACTGATCCAAATCAGTTTCCCAGCCCTGGGAGTGATCATAGATTGCTTGGGCGTAGGGTCTTGCTATTGTCTCAAAATTCAAGATTACAACTCCTTGGCTATCTGTTCGACAATCTGAGAGTTTCTTTCCTTATCAATTTCAGATCCTAAAATCCTCTCAGCTCCTGCAACTGCCAAAGCCGCAACCTCAGACCTTAAATCTTCTTTGGTTCTTTTGGCTGCCTGTTCCAGGTCGCTTTGGGCAGAAACTTTTATTCTCTCAGCTTCTTCGTGTGCTGCAGCCTTTGCATCTTCTACCAATTGGTTTGCCCTGGCATTGGCTTGATTGACAAGGTCCGCAGCTTCTTTCTTAGCTTCTTCTAGAATTTCTACCCTTTTTTGGTTTGCCTCATCAAGCTCTCTTTTTCCTCTACTGGCTGCTTCAAGTCCGTCAGAAATTTCTTTTTCTCTTTCTTCAAGTGCTTCTAAGATGTATGGCCATACGTATTGCATGGTGAACCACACAAAAAATACGAAAGCTAGAAGCTGTCCGAATAATGTGGCGTTAAAATTCATTTATAACTCCGAGCTTGCTTTTATGTAAACAAGAACAGCAGACCTATTGCCAAGGATACGATAGGTATCGCATCAACTAGACCCATTCCAATTAAAAGTTGGGTAAACAAGTAAGGTTGAAGTTCTGGCTGCCTTGCTATTCCTTCAAGGTATTTTGCAGTTATTAGACCAACACCAATTCCAACGCCGATAGCGCCTCCTCCGGTTAGCAGGGCTCCTGCGACCCTTCTTATAGCTTCTGCTTCTTCCATTTTATTCTCCTTAGATAAAAATTAATGATGCTCGTGTGCCTGTTGTAAGTAAACGAGCGTTAAAACCATAAATAAAAATGCTTGTAATATTACGACCAAAATATGAAATACCGCCCAAATAAAGTTTAAAGCAAGGCCAGCAATTCCTGATAACACACCAGTGAAGGAGCTGAAGAAGCCTCCAAAAAATAATGCTATCAATATGAATATCATCTCGCCGGCGAAAAGGTTCCCATAAAGCCTTAGACCAAGTGCCAACTGTTTTGCATAAAAACCGGGAATTTCAAAAATAACGTTAATTGGTGCCATCCATTTGCCATAAGGCTGAAAAGTTAGTTCGGCCAAAAAGCCTCCGAGCCCTTTGTTTTTAATGCTGTAATAGTGGATCAAAATTAAAACGCCAAGAGCCATCCCCATAGGCGCATTGATATCGGCCACCGGCAAGACTTTGAAATAATGAATTGCTCCTCCAACCTCATTGGGCGCTGTAAAGCCATTCGCTATCCACGGAACAACATCTATTGGCAATAGGTCCATTAGATTCATGAGAAAAACCCAAACAAATATAGTGAGCGCCAAAGGCCCCATAAGCTTGTTATTAGATGCGGTAAAGTTATCTTGGACTTGATCTCTTACTAAAGTTACCAAATATTCGACGGCATTCTGAACTTTACTAGGCTGAGAAGAACTTGCTTTTTTTGCAACCCTCCTCATAAAAAATATCATCCCAAATCCAAGCAAAAGGGACATAAAAAGTGTGTCAACTTGAAATGCCCAAAACCCCATCTCGCTGATGTTGCAGCTTGCCTCCGTGCCTGCAACCTGGCTTTTTCCATGCACCTCTGCAAAACTCCAAGTGCCATCGGGGCATTTACCATAAGTTAAATTGGTAAGATGGTGCTCGATGTAGTCTGTTGAGTTAAGTTCTTTACTAGCCATTGGAATTTATTGGGCGCCGCAATTATAGTAACCCGAAGCCTATAGTGAAAGAAGAATTTATAAAAATTTTAAGATTTTATCCTGTCTAAAACGCCTTGAAGGGCATCTAAATTTTTAAAGGAGACAGTAAGGCGACCTTTGCCTTGGTTGTTGTGTGTAATTTGAACTGGCGAACCCAGTAATTCTGACAACTCTTTTTCTAAAAGCTTTGTATTTGGATCTTTAGTTTTTGAATTAGTCCTTTTCGGTTTCTTGTTTGGCGAAAGGGCTGAGACCGCAGACTCACACTGCCTGACCGACATGGACTGTTCTACCACCTGCTTAGCCAATTCAAGCTGTTCTGCTTCTGACAAAGTTAAGATCGCTCGAGCATGTCCCATCTCAATTTTGCCCTCTTCCAACATCTCTTGAACTTCTGCATTAAGCTTTAGGAGCCTCAAAAGGTTTGTTACTGAAGATCTTGATTTACCAACGGACAAACTAAGTTCTTCTTGGGTAAGATTAAACTCTCTTTGAAGTCTATGCAGGCCTCTTGCTTCATCCATACTGTTCAAATCTTCTCTCTGTAGATTTTCAATTAAAGCGATCTTTGCCGTTTCACTATTATTTAAGTCCCTTATGATTGCTGGAACTGAAGACAGTCCCGCCATTTGAGCAGCCCTCCATCTCCTCTCTCCCACTACTATTTCAAATCTTCCCGAGGCCGTCCTCCTCACGATTAGAGGTTGTAAAACTCCTTGCTCTTTAATGCTTTGAGAAAGCTCTTCGAGGGTGAGTTTGTGCATTTTTGTTCTGGGTTGGTACTGACCAGAAGTTAGATCTTCAACTGATATTTGAGAAACTGGATTTGATTCTGAGTCCGACCTTGAGCCTAACAGAGAGTCTAAACCGGTACCAAGACTAGGCTTGTCTTTGCTCATGAGAATTCTTAATAAATTTGTCTTCCATTTTTCCAATCAGTTCCCCTGCAAGAGCCAAATAAGCCAGCGCTCCTTTTGCGTTAGGCTCGTAAGACAAGGCCGATTGTCCAAAACTTGGCGCTTCAGCAAGCTTGATGTTTCTTGGAATAACCGTTGAGTACAGCTCACCCGAAAAATGCTTTTGCAATTCTCCGGTAACCTGCTGACCAAGTTTGTTTCGCGGATCAAACATTGTTCTAACAACTGCACTCAGTTGTAGGTTGTGACCTGTGCTGCTGTTTAGTTGTGCAACAGTCTCCAACAGTCCGGCAAGGCCCTCAAGGGCAAAATATTCACATTGCATGGGCACCAATAGTCCTTTTGCTGCTCTCAGCCCATTCAGGGTTAAAAGGTTTAATGAAGGGGGGCAGTCTATAATAATGTACTGATATTTTTCTTGAAGATCGTTTAAATAATTTAATAAAGCCCTTTCTTTAGCGCCGCCTCCCCTTAAAAAAGACTCTGCTGCTATAAGCTCAGGCCCCGAAGGCATCATGTCGTAACCTAGCTTCGTTTTGAATATTATGTCTCCCTTAACTTCCATTAATGCGGCAGCAGAACCTTTGTTCTGGTCGCATTTTTGTAAACCAGAGCCCGTTGTTGCATTTGCTTGAGGATCAAGATCGATCAACAAAACACTCCTCTTCATGGCCGACAAAGATGCTGCGAGATTAACTGCCGTGGTGGTCTTTCCAACGCCGCCTTTTTGGTTTGCTATGACTAGAGTGTTAACCATCTTATTGAACCTTCTCTATTGTAACCAAGATACGCGTCTTGTCTTTTGTTTTGGTGAGATATTTATCAATTTTTTTTACATTATAGCCAGTTGGCAAATGCTCTTTAAAAAACTGATCTTCTGTCTTCATTAATTTTAGATAAACACCCTTTTTCTTTAGCAACTGTTCTGTGAGTGCTATGTTTGCCTCTATAGAGCCTACCGCTCTGCTTACAATATCGAAACGGTCCGGAAAGTTTGAAGAATCTATATTTTCTATTCGATCATTTATTACTTCTGTGTTGTGTAAGTTAAGCTTAGTCACTGTGTTTAAAAGGAAAGAGGCCTTTTTAGTATTGCTTTCTACTAAGAGAAATTGCTTTTGTGGATTTGTTATAGCTAAGGGTATACCGGGAAGGCCGCCGCCACTTCCCAGGTCCACGACGTAATCGCCGATCATTAAGGAGACAGAAAGAGAGTCGTCAATGTGTTGCTTTAAATTTTTTCTCTG
>ENA-OSEY01002968-OSEY01002968.1-marine-metagenome-genome-assembly--contig:-NODE-2968-length-10642-cov-2.440133_pt1 | contig 10642 bp, 9 predicted proteins | sample MGYA00248465_ERZ534230 | MGnify/ENA primary metagenome ERZ534230 (study PRJEB26409, sample SAMN06344110) | marine metagenome | isolation source: Sea water from surface | place: Atlantic Ocean:Southern... | reverse complement strand
ACTCTAAAATTTTAACATCAAAAAAAAGAAGAGAAATCTTCGAAAAATTAAAAAAACATTCAATTATTGGTGTTGGGTTTTCTTCTATTTTAGAAATAGAAAAGTTTAACATTTTACAAGCCACATTTTTTTCTATGAGGCGAGCTGTAGATTCGTTAAAACAATTCCCAGATTTATTACTATTTGATGGTAATATGGTACCCCCAAATATGAAAATTAAATCTGAGTCGATAATTAAAGGCGATAAATTAATTCCTGAAATATCTGCGGCATCTATAGTTGCTAAGGTAGTTAGGGATGCCCATATGAAAATTTTAGACAATAAATATCCTGGCTTTAATTTTAAAAATAACGCTGGTTATGGTGTTAAATCACATTTGAGTGCTTTGAAAACTCTAGGTGTTACTCCCATACATAGGCGTACGTTTAAACCTATACACAACATATTGTGTGAAGAAAATTAAATAACCTATTGATTTCAAAAAGTATTTGACAGATGATTCGTTTTGAATCATTTTGATTTATATTTTACAGGTATTATCAAAATGGGCACAACTTTAAAAAAAGAAAAAATTTCTTTACCTTTGAATTCAATTTTGCAAGGTGACACAATCTCTTTGATGAAACAATTGCCTAGCAATTCTATTGATCTAATTTTTGCAGACCCTCCATATAATCTTCAATTAAATGGTAATCTCCAAAGACCAGATCATACTATGGTTAAAGCTGTTACAGAAGATTGGGATCGGTTTTCAAATTTTCAGGATTATGACTTATTTTGTGAAAAGTGGCTTACTGAAGCTAAAAGGCTACTTAAACCGAATGGAGCATTGTGGGTTATAGGTACTTATCATAATATTTACAGATTAGGGACAATACTACAAAATTTGGGTTATTGGATACTAAATGATGTAATTTGGAGAAAATCAAACCCAATGCCAAATTTTCATGGAAAACGGTTAACTAATGCTCATGAGACTTTAATTTGGGCTTCAAAATTTGATAACTCTAAATATGTATTTAACTATGAGGCTCTTAAGGAATTAAATGAAGGTTTGCAAATGCGTTCTGATTGGTTAATGCCTATTTGCAATGGAAAAGAAAGAATTAAGGACAAAACAGGAAAAAAAGCACATCCAACTCAAAAACCCGAAGCATTGTTGCATAGAATTTTGATCGGTTCCTCTAATAAGGGAGATATTATACTTGATCCTTTTTTTGGGACAGGAACAACAGGTGCTGTTGCAAAAAAATTAGGAAGAAAATTTATTGGTATAGAAAAAGATAAACAATATATTGAAGTTGCTAAAAAAAGAATTGATGAAATTTCCCCCCACGATGAATTGTCACTAGAAGTTACAAAAAGTAAAAGAGCTTTGCCAAGGATCCCGTTTGGTTCTCTAATAGAAAGAGGAATTTTAAATCCAGGACAGGATTTGCAGTCATTTAATGGTAGATATATTGCAAAAATAAGAGCAGATGGGACATTAATCTCACATGATGCTAAAGGATCAATTCATCAAGTTGGAGCAATATTAGAAGGGTTACCCTCATGTAATGGATGGGCTTATTGGCATTTTAAAGTAGATGGGTGTACTGCTCCAATTGATGTTTTACGACAACAGTTAAGAGCTGAGATTGATACTGTAAATAATGTCAAATAATGTGATTATCTATAACTAATGCAACCCCCTTTTTCATTACTGTTGGAAGTGATTTAAGTATACTTGAATTTAAAGGTTCTAAGTAAACATCATTTGGATATTCATTAATTTTTGAAATCATTATTTTAAGTTCTAGATCAAAATGAGTAAATGAATGAAAGATAGATTCATTTAAAATTTTCCAATCTCCTTTGAACGGTGGCTTTGGAGTTGGAAATTCGTTTTGTTTCCAATCACTCGAAGGTGGACATATAGTACCACTAAGTAATCCTTTTTTTGGTCTTTTTATTAGAATAATTTTTTCTTCTGTGGTTATTCCTATATAAAGATATCCTTTCTTGATTACTTTATTTAATTTCTTAGTTTTTAATGGTATAAATTTGTAAGTATTATTTTTATGGGCTAGACAATATTTAAGTAATGGACAAGAATTACATTTTGGGTTTACAGGTTTACATATTGTAGAACCTAAATCCATTAGAGCTTGAGCAAAATCACCAGGTCTTTCTTTTGAAATAATTTTTTCTAATTTTTCATAAATTTTTGATTTACTCTTTTTTAGATCTTCTTTAATTTCATATAATCTGGAAGTTATGCGTTGAATGTTTCCATCAATTACAATTGCAGGCTTGTCAAATGCTATAGAGATTATTGCAGCAGCTGTATAACTACCGATACCAGGAAGATTTAATAATTCTTTCTCGCTATTAGGAAATTTTCCATTATAATTTTCACATATAATTTCTGCACATTTTTTTAAATTTAGTGCTCTTCTATAATATCCTAAACCAGACCATTCTTTTAAAATATCGTTTTCACAAGCCTCATTTAGGTTTTGAATTTTTGGCCATTTTTTTATAAAGTTTATATAATAATTATGAACTGTTTTGACTCCAGTTTGTTGGAGCATAATTTCAGAAATCCAAATCTTGTAAGGATCATTTTTAATTCCTTTTTTTGTAAGTTCAGGAGGAATTCTCCAAGGTAATTTTCTTGCTTCTTTATCGTACCATTTGAGCAAAGATGTACAAAGTTTAGAGTGGTTTACCTTAGCAGCTTTTTGAATTACTTTATTCATTACATTTAATATTAGAACTTAATACTTTTATGAACTCTAAAAATTTTAAAAAAGCATCAGATTTTTTTGATGAAATTTTACCTAATAGCTTAAAACAAAAGAGCTTTATTTATAATAACATTTTTAATAATTGGAAACAAATAGTTGGAGAGGATATATCTTGTGTAACTAGCCCTTCAAATTTGAAATTTGCAAAAAATAAATTTATAGAAGCTACATTAACAATTGATATTCACGAAATGTTAGCAACCGAAGTAGAATTGTTAACTGAGAAAATTACTCAAAGGATTAATTTTTTTTTTGGTTTCAATGCCATAAAAAAAATTAAATTAAAAAAAACTCAAGATTTTAATTTAATTAAAAAATAATTTTAAATTTCTTTAAAGTTTGAAAACATCTTCGGTTAAGTACATATTATATCTTTTTTTTTAAAATTTGTTTACTATATGTTAGAGATACAATTTAATAAAATTATATAGTTATGAAAATCAAAAACACTTTATCACTCTATTTATTGGTTTTACTATGTAATTCTTTTTTCATTTTTTCCTATGCAGAAAGTAATAACCAAGTCAATAATAAAACTGAATCAATGTTTTTAGGTGATAAAGAAGCACCTGTTATTATTATTGAATATTCATCATTTACCTGCCCCCATTGTGCAACTTTTCATACAGAAGTTTTACCAAAATTAAAGGCTGATTATATCAACTCAGGTAAAGTTTTATTGGAATACAGAGAGGTTTATTTTGATGGCCCAGGTCTTTGGGCTGGTTTATTGGCCCGATGTCAGGGAAACCAAAAATATTTTCCAATGATTGATTTAATTTTTAAAAAACAAAAAGATTGGGCTAGAGGCAATCGTGATGAAATTATCAATGGCTTGTTATCAGTTGGCAGACAATCTGGATTAACTGATGAAAAATCTAAAATGTGTATGGAGGATAGTACTTTAGCGGAGGAATTAATAGAAATATTTAAAAAAAATGCATCTGCAGATGGTATTTCTAGCACCCCTAGCTTTGTTATTAATGGCGAACTAATACAAAATATGTCTTATGATGAACTAAAAAAAGTCATCGAGAGTAAATTAAATTAAATTTAAAACCATTATTTTTCAGTTTAAAAGTTTTTTTATCATTTCTTTTATTTTCTCTGAATTTTTGAATTGAAATTCTATTTTAATTATATCAATAAATTCATGAAATCTCTTTGGAACTCTTACAATATCCTTTTCTGTAGTTATTAGTTTAAGTCCATAATTTTCAGCATAATTTTTTAGTTTTATCATATCTTTTAAAGTATATGGATAATGATCGGGAAATACCTTAGTTTTTATCACTGTATACCCCATATCTTTTAAAGTTTTAAAAAATTTATCTGGAAATGCTATACCAGAGAAAGCAAGCACTTCTTTATTTTTATTATTTATTGATTTTTTTTTCTTATTAATACAACCTTTAATAACAGGAATTTTATTTTCTGTTCTTAGGCTATCTATTTTATGGGTATTTTTATGATTATTACCCACCAATATAATTGCATCTGCCCTAGATAAGCCACTACTTATTTGCTCTCTTAATGGTCCTAATGGAAATATAAATTCATTTCCAAATAAAACTTCTGAGTCAACTACGACTAATGATAAATCTTTATTTATTTTGGAATTTTGAAAACCGTCGTCTAAAAGTACCATATCAAAACCATCTTGATAAGCTTTCAGAATTCCATTTTTTTTTACTTTTGAAACTATTACTGCTCCTTTTTTTGAGAGTATAATTGGTTCATCTCCAACTTTGCAAAAAGTATCGTTTTTAGTGACATAATGTGGATATTTATTCTTACCACCATAACCTCTACTTACAACACATGCCCTTATACCCATATCTTTTAATAACAATTGTAGAGCCATTGTGACTGGAGTTTTTCCTGAACCACCAACAGTAATATTTCCTATACATACAACAGGAATAGGCATTTTTTCCCACAACCCATTAACTAATCTTAATTTAGTAACAACTTCCCAAATTTTACTAAAAGGTTTAAGAGTATACAAAATGGGGTTAATTTCATTTCTGTTTTTAAACCAAAATTTTGGTGTTTTTATAATCAAAAAAAAGCCTTTTTTAAATTATCTAATTACCTGCAATTGTCATATCATTTATTAAAATGCTAGGAACACGCCTAGATAAATATGACCTACTATCATTAGCAATTTTCATATTTTTTATCATTTGAACCAAATTTCCTGCAATAGTACATTCATTAACGGGATGAGATATTTTGCCATCCTTAAACCAGTAACCCGAGGCTCCCCTAGAGTAATCACCATTATTTTGGTTAATTGATGAACCTATCATTGAACACACCATTAGACCTTCATTAGCTTCATTTAGCAAATTCTCAAGTGTTGAATCCCCACCAGTTAATTCAATATTTCCAACACCAGGATATGGAAGAGATGAACTCGATCTTAACGCATTTGCAGTTGATTTAAAACCTAATTGAAGACTTGTTTTTAAATCCATAATCCAACTTTTTAAAACACCATTTTCAATAAATTTATTTGTTCTAGTTGGCAATCCTTCAGCATCAAAAGGTCTAGATCCATATAATCTAAGTATATGTGGATCTTCAATTAAGCTATAATTTTCGGGAATAATATTTTCATCCAACTTTTTAAGTAGCCAACTAGAACCTCTTGAAACAGCTTCTCCATTTATTGCATTTAAAATATGTCCTATGATTGATGATGAAATCCTTTCATTAAAAATTACAGGATAATTTCCAGTAGATGGTTTAGTTGCTCCAATCATGTCGAGTGCTCTTTTAGCTGCAAGTTCTCCAATCTCTGAAGGGTGCGGCAAATCTTCTAAAAATGTTCGTTGTTCAAATGCATATTCTCTTTCCATCTTGTTGTTATGCGAAGCAATTGCAGAAGAAGAAATGTAAAAAGAAGATTTCTTATAACCATTTTTAAACCCATTTGATGTACAAAGAATAAATTCACTAGTTGAACAACCTGCACTACTACCATCAGTATTTGAAATTTTATCATTTTGGCAGGATGCTTTATCTGCAGTAATTGCTAATTCTTCAAAAATTGAAGTATTACTGAAATCATCTGTTTTATGATCAAAAATTTCTAGATTTTTATTTTTTAAGTTATCAGCAAATTGATTTTTTTGAGCTAAAACATCATAAGGATTTTCTAATGAGTTTTTTGCAATTTCTGTAGCTTTTATAACAAGGCTCTCTAGGCTTTTTTCATCTTTACTAGTTGTTGAAACTAGCGCTGTTTTTTTATTATCAATTACTCTTAAACTAATAGAACTATTATCAGAAACATTTGAAAATTCAATATTACCTCTTCTGGCTTCTACAGTTGTTTCACTGATTTTTGATATAACAACTTCAGTATCTACCGAACCAAACTTTTTGGCTAATTCTATTACTTTGTCTGCTAAGTTTAGATTTTGTGTATTCATAAAATTTGGGACCTATTCTATTATGATATATATTTTTATTTTTTTTAATTATTCAATAAACATATATTTAGAAATGCAAAAGAAATAATTCTTTTTGCTGACAATTTGGAATTATTTCTAATCTTTAGTTCTGTTTCTCTTAAAATAAATAATGCTTCTTCAATGCTTGATTTTCTCCATAACTTCATATTTTTTATAAACTTTTCTCTGTTTTTTCCCAATATTGGGGGCCAAATTTTTTTTAAAAAAGAATAGGATTTATCCTCAGTTGTAAACATTCTATGTAAAACGACAAATTGATTTGTAGCATTAAGTACAAAACTATTAGGATTTTTAATTTCACCAGAGTAATTAGAAAAAAAATCAGCAATAAAATTTTCTTTTTTTTCTAATAAAAAATCAAAAAGCTTTTTTTCATTTGAGTTTATCTCAAGAGAAAACACATTTTCTATTTCTTCTTGAGTAAGTGGTTTTTTATCAAAGGATTTAAACAAATAAAGTTTTTTTAGTTCCTGTTTAAATTCTAAAAAGTCATAAATTGAAGATAGGTCTCTCAATTTTTTTATAGCTGAACTGTCAGAAAAATTTATTTTATATATCTCAAGTTGTTTTTTAATATCTCTTTCGTTCAATTCTGAGGGATAAAAACCGGTTGAACATGATTTTAAATTTGTTTCAACTAACTTTCGTATTTTGGAATTTTGATTTAAATAACCTCCCGTCAAAATGAGATAGTGATCTTCAGGATCAAAACTTTCTAAAATTTCTTTTATAAAAGTGCTGTCTTTATCTGTAACATCATTAACTACAATTACTTTTTTATCACCAAAAAATGATCTTGTTTTTATTTCGTTGATGAGAATATTTTTATCTTTGTGTATTAAACTTCTATCAATAAATACTAACTTCATCTGTTCAAGGGCTTTCGGTCCTACTAATTTATTTTCTAATAATTTTCTAAAATACCAAATTTTAGAATTTAGTGTACCATGTAGAAGAAAAACCTTTTTTTCAAAAGGAACATTGTTTATGAATTCTTGAAATTTATGATCACTAATTATCAATTGAGTAGGTCCTTTTCAAGAAGAAGTATTTCTATTCTAATTTTTTCTGCAATATCATAAGCTAATCTTTTTTCTGCATTAACTTTAGCTACTTGTGCCTTAAAACCAGTAATATTAGTAGAAGCCGAAAAAGAAGTCTCTGTTTCAAAAATTTTAGTTAATTTTATTTTATTATTATTGATCTCAATAAGATTAAAGATAGTATTTAGTATCAAATTATATCTAGTAATATCATTTTTATTGGTAACTATACTCTTTCTTCTTTCTAAAGAATTTTTTAACATAATTTTATATTTTGGATTTTTTGGGAAACCAAAGTCTGTTAATAAATTTTCTCTTATTTGAAAACCAATGTCATTTTCAGGAGAAAATATTTCAAATTTCCCACTATTGAAAAGGGATTCATTTGGTTTGTTCACATTAATTAATGGCTGATAACCACATGAAAATAAAAAAAATAACAATGAGCTAATTATTAATTTTGATTTTTTAAATGACAACATTAATAATTTTACCAGTTACAATAATGACCTTTTTTGGAGTAAAGCCATTTAAAAATTTTTCTACTGTTGGGTGTGTTAATACTTTTTCTTCAAGTTCACTATTTGAAATATTTTTCAAAACAGTTATTTCTGTTCTTTTTTTACCGTTGATTTGGATAGGATAAGTCATTTCCTGTTTTTGAATAAATTTCTTAATTACTTGAGGCCATTTTTCATTATAAAGAAATGACTTACATCCAAATAGACTCCAAATTTCTTGAGATAGATGTGGTGTTATAGGTTGCATAATTGAAGCTAATATTTTTATAGAATATTCTTTTGCTCCATAAGATGCATTTGAATTAGAGATAAAATTTGTTAACTCGTACATATGTGCAACAGCCTTATTAAATGAGAAATTTGTTAGGCAATTTGTAACATCATTAATAGAATTGTGAGTTGCTTCTAACAAATGATTATCTTCTTTATTTTCAGTTAAATCTAATTTGAATTTTTCCAAACTATTTAAATTTTTTCCTTCATTATAAACTTGAAGGGAAATTCTCCATACTTTTTGAAGATGACGCCAAGCTGCTTCAACACCTGCAGTAGTCCATTCTACATCTCTCTCGGGAGGACTATCAGACATCATAAACCATCTTGCAGTATCAGCACCAAATTGATCTATGATATCTTCGGGATCAACAACATTTTTTTTAGATTTTGACATTTTAATAGATGGACCTAATTCAACATGTGATCCTGTTTTTATGTTAATAAAATTTCTTTTATTATTTATTTTTTTAATTTCTCTTACTTCATTAGGTGATAACCATTTCCCATCTTCATCTCTATAAGTTTCATGACATACCATGCCTTGAGTAAATAAAGAAGAAAATGGTTCTTTAGATTTTCGAGGAATATGGCCTGTTTCAAACATTGCTCTACAAAAAAACCTAGAATAAAGTAGATGTAATATGGCATGTTCAACTCCACCTATATATTGATCTACATTCATCCAATAATCTATAGAATCTTCATCAGTAGGGTTTATTGATTTTGGAGAGGTAAATCTAGCAAAATACCAAGAACTATCTACAAAAGTATCCATTGTATCTGTCTCTCTTTTAGCTTGATTATTACAAACAGGGCATTTGGTAATAAGCCATTCTTCATGCCTATTTAATGGGTTACCTGGTAAATCAAATGTTACACTTTTTGGTAATTCAATTGGTAAATTTTCTTTTTTCTCAGGTACGACGCCACATCTCTCACAATGTATTACTGGAATAGGACATCCCCAATATCGCTGTCTTGAAATACCCCAATCTCTTAAACGATAATTAATTTTTTCAACTCCAATCCCTAATTTATTTAATTTATCAGAAACTGCTTTTTTGGCTTCTTCAATTGATAAACCATTTAGAAAATCTGAATTTATTAAATTTCCAGGTCCAGTGTAGGCCTCATTTTTAATTTTAAAATTTGTAATTTTAATTTCTGAAGGGCAAACAACTGGGATAACATCTAGATCATATTTATTAGCAAAATCTAAATCTCTTTGATCATGGGCAGGGCATCCAAAAATAGCTCCAGTTCCATAATCCATAAGTACAAAATTTGCAACAAAAAGTGGATAATCCTTTTTCTCATTAAATGGATTAAGTACTTTTACATTAGTTCGGTAACCAATTTTCTCTGCTTTTTCCAAAGATTCTTCATTAGTGGCTGTTTTTCTACACTTTTTAATAAATTCAGTAAGCTTTGGGTCATTTTTTTCTAAAATAGAAGTTAAAGGATGATCTACAGAAATAGCAGCAAAGCTCATTCCAAACAAAGTATCATGCCGTGTTGTATATACTTTTAAGCTATTATAATTCTCTGGATAATTTTGAAGTTTAAAATCAATCTCTAAGCCTGATGATTTACCAATCCAATTTTTTTGCATAGTTCGAACTTTTTCAGGCCAATTAGGCATATCTTCAAGAGAGTTTAAAAGTTCCTCTGAATATTTCGATATTTTAAAAAACCATTGAGTAAGTTCTTTTCTTTCAACTATTGCTCCAGAACGCCAACCTAAACCATTTTCAACTTGTTCATTTGCAAGTACAGTTTGATCAACTGGATCCCAATTAACAGTGGCACTTTTTCTGTAGGCAAGCCCTGCATTAAGCATATCAATAAACATTGACTGTTGGTGACCGTAATATTCAGGATCACAAGTTGCAAATTCTCTTTTCCAGTCAACTGATAAACCAAGAGGTTTTAATTGATTTCTCATATCTTTTATATTTTGATAGGTCCATTCCCCTGGATGAATATTATTTTCCATAGCAGCGTTTTCTGCAGGCATTCCAAAGGCATCCCAGCCCATTGGATGTAAAATATTGTATCCACTAGCTTTCTTGTAGCGAGCCACAACATCACCCATGGTATAATTTCTTACATGCCCCATGTGAATTTTTCCAGATGGATATGGAAACATTTCAAGGACATAGTATTTAGGTTTAGATCGATCTATTTCAGATTTGTAGAGTTCATTTTCAGCCCACTTTTTTTGCCATTTAGTTTCAACTTTTTTGAAATTATATCGATCCATTTTGAAAGTCTTTCTTTTCAGTAATTTCTGATACAACTTATAGCTATATTATGACATTTTTTACAATAAATTTTATTTATTACAAATAGCTACACAATAAAAAATTTATCCAATAATTTTTAGGACTTTCTAACAATTTAATCTTGCAAGTTATTTAATTTGAAAGTTAATGGTATTTATGCAAAATCTGCGACAAAATATCAAAAAATAGCTATATAAGCATATATCAAGCCGTTCACTGTGGCATCTTTGCACCAAAAAAAAAAA
>ENA-OSEY01002965-OSEY01002965.1-marine-metagenome-genome-assembly--contig:-NODE-2965-length-10650-cov-14.556890_pt1 | contig 10650 bp, 9 predicted proteins | sample MGYA00248465_ERZ534230 | MGnify/ENA primary metagenome ERZ534230 (study PRJEB26409, sample SAMN06344110) | marine metagenome | isolation source: Sea water from surface | place: Atlantic Ocean:Southern... | reverse complement strand
GAAAAAGTAGAAGATTTTAATAAAGTATATATTGATGAGTTATCAAAAAATAAAATTAAGAAAAAGTTAAAAGTTGTGGCTGCATGCGGTAATGGCACTGCTGGAATATTTGCACCTGAAATTCTTAGAAATATCGGGTGTGAAGTAATAGAGCTTGACTGTAACCTAGACTATAATTTTCCAAGATATAATCCAAACCCAGAAGATATGAAAATGTTACATGAAATTTCAAAATGTGTAAAAGAAAATAACGCAGATGTAGGTTTTGGGTTTGATGGTGATGGAGATAGAGTTGGAGTTATAGATAATAAAGGAAATGAAATATTTGCAGACAAAATCGGTTTGTTAATTGCAAGAAATATTTCAGAGTTACATCCTAATAATAAATTTATTGTAGATGTAAAATCTACAGGACTATTTAGTAAAGATGAAATTTTAAAAAAGAATAATTGCAAAACTTTATATTGGAAAACAGGACATTCGTATATTAAGAGAAAAGTAAAAGAAGATAATGCAATTGCTGGATTTGAAAAAAGTGGACACTTTTTTTTTAATGAACCTTTAGGATTTGGTTTTGATGACGGAATTAATTCTGCAATTCAAATTTGTCACTTGATTGATAATCAAAATAAAAAATTGGATATTTTAATAAATGATTTGCCAAAAACTTTTCAAAGTCCAACTATGGGACCATTTTGTAAAGATGAAGAAAAATATAAAGTCATAGATGAAATTATCTCTAATATAAAAAAAATTCAAACTGACAAACAAAAAATATGTAATCAGGAAATAACTGACATACTTACAGTCAATGGTGTAAGATTTACTCTTGCTGATGGATCTTGGGGTCTTGTAAGAGCATCTTCAAACAAACCATCGCTTGTTGTTGTTACAGAGAGTCCGGTATCAGATAAAATAAAAACCGATATCTTTAGATTTATTGATGATCTACTTCAAAAAACTGGAAAGATAGGTGAATACGATCAAAAGATATAGTTTTAAACTTTATTTCCTTTAATCAAAAAATAAAAGCCGCCAATAAAAAGAAAAATTTGCTCACTAGTAAATAATTTTTGGGTAATAAACCAATCTGGGTGAGCAATTATAAATATATTTGTCATGAGTATTACAATTACAAGTCCCGCAAATCTTGTAAGCGTATCTCCTATGGGATTTCTCAAAAAACCACTCACAATTAAAATTATTCCAGATAAAAGTTCACTTAATGCAACAAATGTTGCAAGTGCTGGAGGTAAACCAAAATATTCAACTAGACCTGCTGGTGGCAAAGGAAATTTAGCATAACCGTGAATGATAAAAGCTATTCCAATACCAAATCTTAGTAAAAGAGAAGCCAATGCTTCAAAGTTTAGTAAAAAGTTTTTTAATTTAGAAACCATTAATTAAAATTTAAATAATTTATATTTAAGTTCAAGATAAGTTTTTGAATTATCACCATTAAATATTAAAATATCTGTAAAGAAATATTGTAGCAACTACATATAAAAAAATTCCAAAAAGAACTTGAACTTTTGCCCTCTCAAGTTTGTGCACTGTATTAGCCCCAATTCTAGCCATTATTGTTGTAATAGGGACGAATATTAGAAAGGCAGGGATATTTACAAAACCAATGCTGAGGGGAATATCAACATTCTTAAATAATCCTGACAAGAAAAAACCAATTGCGCCAAACAATGAAATTATAAATCCAATGGCTGCAGCACTCCCTATTGCTCTATTTATCGAGTAACCAAAGTATCTTAAAACAGGTACATTAATCATAGCTCCAGTAATACCCATTGGAGCTGAAATTAAGCCAGAGATAAATCCAAATGAAAGACGAGGCAGCAAATTAAATGATGGATAAACTTTTTTATTTTTGTTTTTTGCAAGGAGTAGATAAGCACCTAAAAAATAGACCATGATTGAAAAAAAAAGAACTAATGATTTAGTATTCATCATAGAAGCAATTATAGTCCCAGTTACTACGCCAAAAACAACAAATGTTCCAAAAGTTTTTATTATACTTAAATCAACAGCACCATGTTTTCTGTGAGCTAATACTGATGAGAATGAAGTTAATATTGTTATTGTAAATGCAGTCCCAACTGTAAGATGCATTAGATAATTTCTATCTATTCCAAAAGTTTCAAAAATAAAGAAAAGAAATGGCACAGAAATTAATCCACCACCAATTCCAAATAATCCCGCAAAAAAACCAACAGGAATAGCTGCAGCAATCATTAATAAAATGAAAAATATGTATTCGTTGAAAATAATCTGGTCCACAATTTTAATTTAATTGATACTTAGATATTCTAAAAATGATCTAATTGATACCAAAATTAAAAAAGTTCCAAATATTTTGCTAAGTATTTTTTTATCGATTTTGTAGACTGCTTTTGCACCTAACCTAGCCATTATCATGGTAACTGGGACAAATACTATGAAGCCGAGTAAATTTATATATCCCAAACTGAACGGTGTATTAACATTATCAATAATTTTTCCACCAGTGATCATTGTAATTGTTCCAGTAACAGCAATAAGGAAACCTACTGCTGCAGCTGTTCCAATTGATTTTCTAATATCGTAACCAAATGTTCTCATGAAAGGAACCATCAATGATCCGCCTCCAATTCCTAAAGGAATAGAAATAAATCCAATTAATATACCAGAAATATTTTTAACTAAATTTGATATTTGTTTTGGGTTATCAACTAATTTTTCTCTCAAAAAAATAAAAAAAAGTCCAACCATAAAAGCAAATATAGAAAAAAATAATACAAGTGCAGGTGTTTTCAAATTAACTGCCAAGAAAGTTCCAAAAAAAACTCCAATTAAAATAAAAATTCCAAATGATTTTACCATATTAAAATCTACTGCATCATGTTCTCTATGTGTTAAAGTAGATATAATTGAGGTTGGAATTATTATTGCTAAAGATGTACCAACAGCTAAATGCATCCTTGTTACAATGTCAAAGTCTAAAACTGTAAATGCGTAATAAAGAGCGGGAACCATGATTATGCCCCCACCTACTCCGAGTAAACCAGCCATAAATCCTGCAACTGCTGCAGCAATAGCTAAAACAGTTAAAAGATAAAAAATTTCATTGATATTTAAATTTTCCATTAGGAATTTAATTGATTTGCTTTCTCATTGTTTTGCACAATTGTCATTATGTGTTTTGCTTTTTGAAAATCTGAGTCTCTAGCCATCATATTGTCACTTAAATATCTTTTCCAATCTTTAGAGCCAGGTTGACCATGATAAAGACCAACTGTGTGTCTCATAACATGATTTACTTTTGTACCAAGCTTAACCTCTTCTTCTAAATAACTAATAATCTGTTTTGCTATTTGTTCTCTTGAGGGCACTTCATTTGTATTAAATATTTCTTTCTCAATATCGGTTAAAAAGTAAGGATTTTGATAAATTGCTCTTCCAATCATCACGCCATCGCAGTGTTCTAAATGTTTTTTAATTTCTTCAGTCTGTGAGACTCCTCCATTAATTATTATCTCAAGCTCTGGGTTTGCTTTCTTAATTTCGTAAACCATTTTGTAATTTAGTTTTGGTATATTTAAATTTTGCTTAGGAGTAAGACCTTTTAATAAAGCCTTTCTTGCATGAAGTATGACTGTTTTACATCCAGATTGTTTTATTTTGTTAATGAAATTATTTAAATATTCAAAGTCCTCAATTTCATCAACTCCAATCCTAGTTTTAGCTGTAACCGGAATTTTGCATGAATTAACCATGTTATTAATACATTCTGCAACTAAATCAGGTTCTTTCATCAAACATGCTCCAAATGAATTTTTTTGCACTTTTTTGCTCGGACAACCCAAATTAATATTTATTTCATCATAACCAAATTGTTCTGCTAGTTTAGCAACCTCTGCCAATTCGTTTTTATCAGAGCCCCCTACTTGAAGAGCAACAGGCTTCTCTTCCTCTCTAAAACCAAGTATTCTTTTTCTATCCCCATGAATTGCTGATTTCGTTGCAACCATCTCAGAGTACAACATTACATTTTTGCTTATAAGTCTTAAGAAATATCTATCATGCCTATCAGTGCAATCCATCATTGGTGCAACAGATATTTTTCTATTGATTTTTTTGTTTTTAAAATCCAATTGGTTTACCCATTAATTTGTCAGGTAACCAAGTTACTATTTCTGGGAAAATACACAATATTATAATACAAATGACCATCATTACCATAAAAGGAATAGATCCTTTTAATATTTCAGAAAGACTTACGTCGGGTGTAATTCCTTTTATAATATATAAGTTTAATCCAACAGGTGGTGTGATCAATCCTATCTCCATATTGATAGTAAAAACTATTGCAAACCAATAAGGATCAAAGCCGAACTGAGTAATAATTGGCAGTAATATTGCAGATGTCATAACTATAACTGCAACAGGTGGTAAAAAGAAACCAGCAATCAACAAAAATATATTAATGTAGAAAAATAAGACCCATTTATTCAATCCCATCTCTACAATGGTTTGAGCAATTGATTGTGTTACATAAAGCGTAGATAAGCTAAAAGCGAATATATAAGAACCTGCAATGATAAACATTATCATTACGCTTTCTTTCATAGAAACTTTTACGATGTCCCATATTTTTTTTGGTTGGTAAATTTTGTAAACAATTGCAATCATGACAAATACAAGAAATGCACCTACCCCAGATGCTTCTGAAGGAGTTGCTACTCCACCGTATAAAACATATAAAACTCCAACCACTATTAATAAAAATGGAAGTACTCTTGGGATAACCTCTAATTTTTCTTTGAGTGTTGGGGGTGTTCTATTTCTTAAAATTGCTGCTGATTGTTTATCAATAAAGTAAGAATAGATATAAGCCCATAACATAAATAATCCAGCTAGAAGTAAACCAGGTATGACACCGCATAAAAATAATCTTCCAATGGAAGTACCAGTTGCTAATCCATAAACAATTAAAACAATGCTGGGTGGTATTAAAACTCCTAAAGTTCCCCCTGCTGCTATACATCCAGTTGCTAGCCTTGCTGAGTATCCTCTTTTTCTCATTTCTGGAATACCCATTGTTCCTATTGCTGCACATGTTGCAGGACTTGATCCACTTAAGGCTGCGAAAATAGAACAAGCTCCAATATTTGAAACAACAAGACCGCCAGGCAATCTCCAGAGCCATCTGTCTAAACCTGTGTACAAATCTTTTCCAGCTGGTGAATTTGCAACAGCCATTCCCATCAAAATAAACATTGGGATAGATAACAAAACAAATGAATTTAAACCTGCATAAAATGTTTCAGCAAAAACATTTAAAATTGAAAAACCTTCAGCGATAACTAAAAAGATCACCGAAATAAAACATAAGCCAAAAGCTATTGGTATTCCCGAGAATAGCATTACAACAGTTGCTATCCCGACTATTAAACCTAATAATAAAGGGTCCATTATTCAAACTCCTTTAATTTTCTTACATGTAAAATTAATTCAGATATATATGACATTGTCATAAGAATTGCGCCTATAAGCATTGATGAATAAGGTATCCAGAGTGGAGGACCCCATACTGTTCCCGTATTGTAATTCTTTATAAATGCTTCGTAAGTAATTTCATAACTTACGTAAAATAAAATAAGAAAAAAAATTAAACAAAGACTGTCAGTAAAAATTTTAAGTTTAGTGACATTCTTTTCACTTAAAAAAGTATATAGATACTCCATATTTACGTGACCTTTTTCACTTAAAACATATGCAGCGCCTATAAATGTAGAAGCAACTAATAACATTGTAACAAGCTCTGTTTGCCATGTAATAGCGTTCTTAAATAAGTATCTCTCGAAAACTAATTCTGTAATAATAACGATGGAAAGAAAAAGACAGCCAGCTGCAAAAATTCCACAAGCTTTCGCTAGCCAGTTTGTCAATTTAATAAATTTATCAGTCATGAAAAATACCCCTGCCGAAAAAGCAGGGGTATAATTTTAATTTAATTATTTTACAGCAAGAGCCATATCAATCAATTTTTGACCGTTTGGCACTTTTTCTGCAAAGTTTTTGTATGAAGATTTTTTAGCAATAGCTAACCAAGCATCAAAGTCTGATTTCGACATGTAAGACAACTTCACGCCAGCTTTTTTGTAAGCTTTTTCCATTGTCGTATCTAAACCAGCAGCTTCTTTAGTCATATACTTCTCTGCTTTTTTTCCAGCTTTCATTAAAGCTTTTTGTTGTTTGCTATCTAAAGCATCAAAAGATTTTTTTGACATCAAAATTGGCTCATACATAAACCATAGACCAAAATCTCCTGGAGGTGTTGCACATTTTACTTGCTCATAAATTCTGTATGAAACAAAACTTCCTGAACTAGTATTAGCACCATCTAATACACCTGTTTGCAAACCGTTATAGATTTCAGAAGATGGCATTGATTGAATACCTGCTCCTGCTGCTTCTAACATTTGGTTAAATGCTTTACCTGCAGCTCTAAACGTTTGACCTTTTACAGATGCTGGATTTGAAATACAATTTTTCTTTGAAACAAATCCACCTGCAAGCCAAGCATCAGACAAAACAACTACTCCAGCATCATTGATGATCTTTTTAATTTCTGTCATCATTGGAGACGCATTAACTCTTAATGCATGTTTATGGTTTTTAACCATTCCAGGCATTAAAGTAATGTCAAACTCTGGATGGAACTTAGCAGCATATGCTAATGGGAAAGCTGAAATATCCAGCTGACCTGTTGTCATCGGTTTCCATTGCTCTTTTGGTTTGTAAAGTGATTTTGCAGGGTAAATTCTTATATCTACTCCTACATTAGCTTTTTTCATTTCATCAGCAATAATTTGAACCATTTCGTGTCTTACGTCGAAAGACCCGTCGGCTCTTGGCGTACCTGGCCATTGGTGACTAGCTTTTAAAGTTACTGCAAAAGCTGATCCAATAGTTGTAGTTACGAAAACTAATGAAAGAAAATATAAAGATATTTTTTTTAACATTATTATTCCTCTCTATTATTATTTTATTGATGTATTAAATGTAACTTCTTGATAAGAGTCAATATGCTTTAAAATACAATTGACGCTAATTATGAATGGACCCTTAAAAGATATATTAGTTTTAGACCTAACTAGAGTGCTGGTTGGTCCTTATTGTACAATGATTTTGTCAGATCTGGGGGCTAGAGTGATTAAAGTTGAAGCGCCTGAAATTGGAGATGACTCCAGAAAATTTGGACCTTTTATTGATGATCAGTCTGCATACTTTATGTCCCTTAATAGAGGAAAAGAAAGTATAGCTCTAAATTTAAAAAATTCAGAAGACAAAAAAATTTTTGAACAAATACTTAAAAAAGCAGATGTGTTAGTTGAAAATTTTAAACCTGGAACATTAGAGAAATGGGGATTTGGTTGGAAAGATTTATGTAAAAAATATCCAAAATTAATTTATGCTTCTGCATCAGGTTTTGGTCAAACAGGTCCATTAAGAGAATTACCTGCATATGATATGGTTGTTCAAGGAATGGGTGGACTTATGAGTGTAACTGGTCAACCAAATTCTGAACCTACAAGAGTTGGAACATCAATTGGTGATATTACTGCTGGTTTGTTTACAGCGATAGGTGTTAATGCAGCGCTATATGACAGAAAAAAAACAGGTAAAGGAACTTACATAGATGTTTCAATGCTTGATTGCCAAATTGCAATTTTAGAAAATGCAATTGCAAGATACTTGGCAAAGAATGAAATACCTAAACCAATGGGATCACGTCATCCATCAATAGCACCTTTTGAAGCTTTTAAAACAAAAGATAGTCACATTATAATAGCGGCGGGTAACGACAAGCTTTTTGAAAAACTTTGCCAAGTTTTAAATATCAATAATATTTTAAAAGATGAAAAATTTAAAACAAATTCATCTAGAGCTCAAAATATGGATGAACTAAAAAAAATTTTAGAAAAAGAGCTTTCAAGTAAAAATACAAGTGACTGGGTCTCATTGATGGAAAAAGAAAAAATTCCTTGTGGTCCAATCTTTAATATTAAACAAGCTGTTGAAAATCCTCAAATCAAAGCAAGAAATATGATTGTAAATTCATATCATAAAAAAATTGGTGAGTTTAAAACTGCTGGTAACCCAATTAAGATGTCAAATTACAAAGATGAGGAAAAAAGAGGAGATATACCAGATTTAGATGAACATAGAGAAAAAATTATTAAAGAGTTTTGTAATTAATTTTTTCTATCTCCTGAGACATTTTAAGTAATACTTTTTTTTTATTTAGTTTATCTGTTCTAATTAAAATAGCATCTCTCATTTTTTTTAGTGGTGAATGTTTTCTTTTTTTATCAAGTCTAGTTCTTATACTTAAGCTTTTTTTAACCTCTTTTAGAGGAACTTTCTTCTTTAAATCTTTCCATCTTCTAATAGATGCTAAATTAAGATTACAAGTAAAATAAAAAGCTAAGTCATAACGGGGATTTTTTTTAAGGATAGTGCTAGCTATATCTCTACCCTCAACACATATTCTTTTATTTTTTTGAATAATCTTTTTTTGGAATTTTTTCATTATTTCTCTTACGTCTTTATTCTTAGCTAAATAACCAACATGATTACTAATTTCCTGAGAGTGAAGAGATTGTTTTTTTATTTTATTATAAGAGATCTTTTTAAATTTCTTCTTTAAAAAAGGAACTATTTTTTTAGGCTTATGCTTTATAATAATTTTACTTGCATATCTGTATAATAGTCCAGAATTTATAAGAAAAAGTTTATATTTTTTTGAAACTAATTTTGCACCTGTGCTTTTACCGCTAGCAGCTTCTCCGTCACATGCAATTCTTAAAGACTTATTCATTAAAACTATGTTTAATTAAATAACTTATTTTGATTATGATTGAAATATTATTGTTCTGAATTTTCTGAGTTATCAGCTTCTTGCTGATCGTTTTCAGCTATTTCATCAAGAGAAACTTCGTTACTTTCCTCTACTCCACCCTCTTCAGCTGGAGCATCATTTGATTGAGGGGCATCTGCATTTTGTAGTTCAGCTAAATCTTCTTTTGAAACTTGAATTTTTTCAGGAACTTTTCTTGCTCTTTTAGATGGTAAAATTGGTGTTCCACTTTTTGAGATTTCACCTTTGTATAAATTTTCAAAATCATCTCCGATATCTTCATCTTCTTCACTTAAATCATCAACTTGTTCGATATGTTTTCTAAGTTTGTAAACAGCGCTATCTGTCAATTCACTTGTTTTGACATTTTCATTTGCAATTTCTCTAAGTGCGATAACAGTATTTTTATCGTTATCTTTTTCAACACTCGGTTCAATTCCAGAATTTAATTGAGTAGCTCTTTCCTTTGCAACTAAAACTAATTCGTAAGGGCTGTCTACTTTATCGATACAATCTTCTACAGTTACTCTAGCCATGCGGAGTATTTATACTCTGAGGTCTATAAAATCAAGGTGTTTTTATAAAATCGTTGGATTGAGTTTGTTTTTAATTAAAAACAGCAAAATTAAGGAAATTAAAATATAGCCTCCAGAAATCATAGATATCTGCTCTATAGAAAAGTCAAAGTCTATCATTAATCCAAAAAGAGCCGTTCCAAATGCTGTTGAAAATACCATTAATGCAGTAGTTAGAGCTTTAATTGATCCTATAAACTTTACTCCATATAATTCAGCCCAAGTTGATGAACCTAAAACGTTAGCAAAACCATTTGATACTCCAATTAATCCAAGAAAGAAAAATGAGGAAACTGGTGATTGAAAGTAAATTAAAATTAATAAAGAAATCAAAAAAGGGATATTCATATATATAAGTAGTTTTCTACTTGTAAATTTATCAATCAAATAGCCTGCAACAAATAAAGTTAAAACTGATGCTATTGAATAAACCATAAATGATTGAGCAATAGTATATTCTCCCCAGTTTTTCGCAGACAAAATAAACGATTGATAAACAAATATACCTGTTGCTATCCAGGGCATTGCCAACATATTTAATGCTATAATAATAAACCTATAGTCCTTAATAACTTCAGATCTTTTCCATTGTTTTATATTTTGTTTAATAACTTCATTATCATCCTCTCTCGATGAAAGTTTAACCTCTTTAACTAAAAAGTAAGATACCAAAGGGAGAAATAAAATTATGGCGACTGAGATAATGATCCATATATTTCTCCAATCCATTATTGTAAGAGCATAAATTATTGTTACTGGCATTAAAAATTCTGCGGTAGATAAACCAAACCATCCAGTACTAAGTGCTTTTCCTCGAGTGTTAGTAAAGTATCTAGATATTGTGGTAGAGGCAGTGTGAGACATCATTCCTTGACCAGAAAATCTCATAAGCAATATTGCAACAAAAAGAAATGCTACTGAATTAATTTTTGAAAAGGTAAAAGTTGAAATTGCAAGTAATGATATTACAAAAAAAGAAAATTTTAATACATCAAAGTCATCTATTTTCTTTCCAACCCAAATTAAAATTATACTACTTAATAACGTTGCTGATGCATAGATTGAGCCAAATTGTCCATGAGTAATATCTAATTCATTTCTTATACTTTCATTGAACAATCCTAGAAAAAAACTCTGTCCAAAGCTTGAAAAAAATGTAAA
>ENA-OSEY01002961-OSEY01002961.1-marine-metagenome-genome-assembly--contig:-NODE-2961-length-10655-cov-2.515787_pt1 | contig 10655 bp, 9 predicted proteins | sample MGYA00248465_ERZ534230 | MGnify/ENA primary metagenome ERZ534230 (study PRJEB26409, sample SAMN06344110) | marine metagenome | isolation source: Sea water from surface | place: Atlantic Ocean:Southern... | reverse complement strand
ATATAACTTTATTACCAGGTTTTTTTAATTTTTTAACAGTGAATAAATTAGATTTATCAGTAATCTCATTTATAACATTCTCAGTTCCTTTTATTGGTAATTTATTTCTAATTTTTTTTCTAACAAAAATGAAAAAATTGATATCATCTGAAAAAGCTATAATTAGATTAAATTTTGTGTCTGGCATAATGCTGATTTTTGTAGCTATATTAATTCTGGCAAACTTTTAAAATTTAAAGAAATTAAGTAAATGATTAAGCGTGGATTTAAACTGATTGAATATGAAAATAGATTAGAACGCGTCCAATCAATGATGTCTTGTTATAAGATCGATATATTACTAATTACTTCTGAATTCTTTATGAGGTATTTCACTGGGTTTTCAACCCAATTTTGGCAAAGCCCGACAAGACCTTGGTTTTTAATTATTCCACTCAAGGGATTTCCAAAGGCAGTAATTCCAGAAATTGGTTTTAGCGCTATGCAAAAAACATGGATTAAAGAAATTTTTACGTGGCCATCTCCAAGACCAGAAGATGAAGGGATTTCACTCATTTTAAATTTAATAAAAGAAATGCCATCAAAATTTAATAATATAGGAGCTGAATTAGGAAGAGAAATGTCACTTCGAATGCCTTTAGTAGATTTTTTTTCTCTAAAATCAAATCTTTCAAAAAATATTATTGATGCTTCACCTATGTTGTGGAAATTAAGAATAATCAAATCTAATTCTGAAATTGATAAAATAAATCACATTTGTAAAATAACAAGTGATGCTTACGAAAATTTGCCTTTACTTATTAAAGAAGGTGACTCTGAAAGAGATATTTCAAGAAAATTAAGAATAGATTTAATTTCAAGGGGAGCAGACTCGATACCTTTTTTACCAATAGTTTCTGGGGAAGGAGGGGTTTCTCAGATAATTTGTGAACCCACGAATAGACGACTAAAAAACGGTGATATTTTATTTATTGATACTGGTTCAACTTATGATGGTTACTTTTGTGATTTTGATAGGAATTACTCTATTGGTAAAGTGTCAGATATAGTAAATGATGTTTATGAAATTTTGTGGATAGCAACTCAAAGTGCAATTGATATAGCAAAACCAGGTATAACTTTATCGGATCTATGGCAGATTATGGTTGAAAAATTAGATAAATATTTACCCAAAAATTACTCATATGGAAGATTTGGGCATGGCACGGGATTGCAATTAACTGAACCCCCTTCAATAACTTTCGATAACAAAATGGAATTAGTATCTAATATGGTTTTAACTATAGAGCCCTCAATTGAATTTCTTCCTGGAAAAATCATGGTTCATGAAGAAAATATAGTTATTACTCAGAGTGGGGCTGAATTATTAACAACTAGAGCTCCTTATAAAATTCCTGAAATTTTATAAATCTATCCAAAATAAACTTCTACTTGGCCATGGCATAATTATTGCAGAATTTCAAAAAATTTGAATTCTAAATGAGGAATGTACATTGCCTATCTCCGTATCTAATAGCTTGGGTAAGTTGGTATCTGCTAATTTAACTCCAGTTCAAAGAAATATTGAAGAATCAATTCAAAAATTATCAACAGGTAAAAGAATTCATAAAGGTGCTGATGATGCAGCAAGTATGCATTTAGCCAGTAGGTTTGAAACAAAAGTTAAAGGATTAACTGTTACTATTTCTAATAAAAAAGATGCATTAAGTTCGTTGTACACAGCTGAAGGTGGAGTAAAAAGAATAGGAGAATTACTCCAGAGAATGAGAGAACTTACTCTTAATGCCCAAACTGATACGATTGACAAATCTCAAAGAGATTTACTTACAGAAGAAGTAAACAAAATCAAATTAGATATTAATAGAATAGGTGAAAATGCTCAATTTGGTGGTCAGAAGCTTTTAGACGGTTCTTTTAGGAATAAAATTGTTCAAGTTGGTGATAATCAATTTCAAACGATAAATATAGGAATTGAAAGTGTCTTAGCAAAAGATATGCAGTTTATTAGAGATGACTTAACTATGAGAATTTTCTCTACCCCATATATTACAGATCAAGATGAAACTTCTCTGACTACATCCAATAATAACAAAATAGTAGCAGGAAGTATTTTTATTGATGGATATAAAAATAATGCAACAATAAATATAACCAATGGTATGTCTGCAAAAGAATTTGCTGCTAGAGTTCATGCTGCAGGATTAGGAGTAGATGCATCTGCAGTTACAAAAGCACAATTATTTAACATGGCTGCTGCTTCAGATATTACATTTAGATTAGGTGCAAATACTGCAAATGATTCTGATGGTTCTGGTACCACCATTAGTGCAACTATTTCAGATGTGAATGATTTATCACCACTTGTAACAGCTATAAATAATCAAAGTGGAACTACAGGTGTAACAGCCGAAATTGCTGAGAGTGGTTCAGCAGTAACACTTACTGATGAAAATGGGGATAATATTTTTATCTCACATGTGGATTTTACACCTAACGGACCTTCACATTCAAATAACCCAGAATCAAATCAAAATGAGATTTTTGCCAGAGCTCTTGATAAGGATGGACTAAAAGCAAATGTTGCTAATGCAAATTTATCTAGAGGGGTTGGTACTGACGAAACAGTAAAATTCATAGATAAACACAGAAATATTCATATCGATCAACTACAAGGTGTTGAAAGTGTAACAGTAACTCAAAAAGGATCAGGTTACGCTACAGCACCAACTGTCACGTTTGTTGGAAATACTTATCTGGCAGATGCATCAGGAGCTGGTGGTGCTCAGGCAAATTACTCTGCTAATTTAGTTAATGGAAAAGTAGATACAATAACCCGTACCAATGGAACACTTGCAGACCGGGGTAGGGGCTATGACACAATGCCTACAATTGTTATTTCACCACCACCAGTGCAAAATTTCAATGCTCGAACATCAATTAATATTTCAAATGAACAAATTACCTTAAATAGTCATAATTTTGAAACTGGTGATAGACTGACTTATAGTAATGGTGGTGGCACTACATTATCAAATCTTACTAGCGGAAATACCTACTTTGCTATAAAACACGATAATAATACCATTAAATTAGCTTCTACTCTTGCAAATGCAAATGCAGGTAATGCAATAGATCTAGCCCCTGCAAGTCATATTTTTAACACAAGAACTGCAGCTAGTGTTGCTAATGATACTATTCAAATTTCTGGTCATAATTTTGTAAATGGTGATACGGTCACTTATACGAGTGGTGGCAGAACTTTAAGGAATTTGACGAGTGGTACTAATTATGTGGTTCGAGATGTAAGCGGTAATAGTTTTAAATTAAAAGATACATCTAATAACAATATCGACATATTAGGAATGATTGATAATTTTAATTCACAAAGTGATGTGAATCATACTACTAATAGAATAAATGTTTCCGGTCATAATTTTCAAACTGGCGATCAAATTACCTATTCAACGGGTGGAGGTGCAGCCATTGGTGGACTTACAAATGGTCAGACTTATAATGTAAGCAGTATTTCAGGTAACTTAATACAGTTAACAGGTGTTGACATAATAGCTAGAAAAACAGGCCAATTTAATGCAGAAAGTAACGTTGACTTAACTAATAATAGAATTACGGTAAATGGTGGCCATTCACTTTCTGAAGGTGATCAGGTTACTTATACTACTAATAGTGGAGGAACTGCTATTGGAGGACTGTCTGGTGGTTCTCAATACTTTGTTAGAAATTTATCAGGCAATACTTTCCAACTTTCATCAACTTCTGCGGGTGCAATCATAGATTTAGTACCAGAAGAAGCAAGTTTTAATGCTTTAAGTAATGTCTCAGGTAATAGGATTTTTATGACAAATAAATTTTCTGCAGGGGATAGAATTACATATTCTGCAGGTTCAGGAACTGCAATTACAGGTTTAACGAGTGGTCAAGATTACTTGATTGAATCAGCAACTGGTAGTTTTGTAAGGCTTCAAGAATTAGGTGGTGGAGCACCTATTTCATTAACAGCTGGATCTTCTGAAACACATACAATTACAGGTCAAAATTCAGGTTCTTCAGAGACACACGAATTCAATGGTCCTCATGCAGGAGAAAATGAAACTCATACTTTTACTAATCAATATGCTGGACCGTCAGAAAATCATAGTTTTAAAAGTACGCAATATGCCGGACACAACCAAACTCATACTTTTCAAGGTATAACTGCTACTGCGACTCCAGTTATGGATGAAGATGATGTACCTGATGACGTTTACTATGATAACATTACTCAAGATCAACAGCGAACTGCTTTGGTTGTCGGAACAGTAACAATGGAAAGTCCTCAAGCAATTAGAATTACCGGAGATAATGCAACTGAGAAAAGTGGTTTTTTTGGTACTTTGTTTAATTATGAAGGAATGGGGAATACAAGAGGAGAGTCTTTACCTCCTATAAAAACAGTAAACGATGTTGATTTATCAAGTATTAGCGCTGCTAGTAAATCACTCGATTATATTGATGCAGGGATAAAACAATTCAATAAAGTAAGCAGTGGTATATCAATCAATGCATCAGTTCTTAGTAGTTCTATATCTAGTACGCTTCAAAATTTAATTTACGCTGAGGGCGGTTTAAGTAGTTTAATTAACACTAATATTGCTATTGAAACTACAACTTTTACTGTTGGATCAATGATTAAGGATACTTCTTTGGCTCTACTAGCACAAGCTAATGCTCCCAAAAAGGCAGTTACTACATTGGTTTCTAATGTAATGGAAACTCAATGGGATCCTACTTTTTTCTTAGTCCAGGGTGGTGGATATCGATATAGGAATATTTAATAAAATACTGAAAAAATTATTGAATTTAAAGTTTTTTATTTATTATTCTTCATTGACACATTACCCCAGTTAAAATATTTTTTATTTATATTTTGAGTGGAGGTAAATATGTCTAAAGTTCTTCAGGTTGTTATTTATAAATCTATTAATGATGAAGAGAAACTTGCTGCTTATGCAGAGTTAGCTGGTCCAGCTATGAAAGCTGCAGGAGCTAAATTTTTAGCCAGAGGAATACCATTAGCCGTTAAAGAAGAGGGCCAAAAAACACGTACGGTTGTTGTTGAATGGGAAAGTTTGGAAGCCGCAAATGCTGGTTATAATAGTGATGGATATCAAGAAGCACTTAAAAAGCTTGATGGGAGTGCTATTAGAGAATTTCGTTACGTTGAAATGGTATAAGTTTACATGATTTAATCAATTATTACCTCTCCTTCTATTTCTATAGCTAAGTTCATAGGTAATCCTGCCACTCCTACCGCTGAACGTGAATGTGCTCCAACCTCGGAGCCAAATACCTCTAATAGAAGATCACTAAATCCATTTAAAACAATATGCTGTTCATCATAACCAGTTGCTGAGTTAACCATTCCGAAAACCCGCACCCAACTCTTTATCCTAGAAAGATTTCCAATTTTTTGTTTTAAATTCGCAAATATGGATAATCCAATTTCTTTTGCTGCTAATTGGGCTTCTTGTGTTGTTAAATCTTTTCCAACTTGGCCATATGGTCCGTTTATAGATCCGTCATTAGCTTGTCTAGGGTGACCTGAAATCAGCACTCTATTCTCCCTTACATTTATAAAATTAAAAGGGAGTTCTAAGTTTGAAGGTAATTGTACTGGTTTTGGAAGCTTTAAGCCAAGTTCAACTATCTTTTTCTCTGGATCATACATCTTTAACTCCTTTAATTTAAATTTAAAAATTTTTTTTAACAATTATGTTTCAATATGACTTTTATTATTTAAGTTTATTATTATTTCTATAAATATTTTTCTATAAACATCCAATTTACCATTTTTTATGCCACAGAACTTAAAATTTTTATTATCATTTTTTTTTTTATCATTTATTTTTTTAAGTATTTTTAATTTATCCATTTTAGATAACAAAATATTAATCAAAAATAAGATTATAAATCAAACACCAATAACAATTTTCGAACCTGAAAAAGACAAAAAAAATAAAAATTTAATCTTTATTGCACATGGTTTTGCAGGTTCCTCAAGTTTCATGAAATCTATCGCTCTTTCTTTAGCAAATACAGGATATAAGACGATTACTTTTGATTTCCTTGGGCATGGTAGGCATTCTCAAGCTTACTCTGGTAATATACTTGATGAAAAAGGAGCTACTAAATTATTTGTGAAGCAAACAGAAAATCTTATTGATTATTTTTTAGACAAAAACACTGGACATAAAGCAATTATAATTGGTCACTCTATGGCTTCAGATATAATTTTCAGGGTTGCAAATCTAAAAGATGATATAATCGGCTCAATAGGAATTTCTAATTACACTGATCAAATTAAAAGAAACCATCCAAAAAATGTACTTATCATTAATGGGTTTTGGGAAAAAGGTTTAAGAAAAAAGGCTTTAGATATACTAGAAACTATTGGAATAAAAAACCCTAATGAGGATATTTTGTATGGATCTTTTAGTGATGGTTCTGCTCGTAAAGTACAATCTATCAAATATTCAGATCATATTGGCATTTTATATTCCTACAATTCCCAATTGTTAATAAACGAATGGATCAATTCAATTACAAAAAATAAATTTGAAATTAAAACAAATAAGTTAGGTATTTGGACTGCAATCTTATTTATATCAACTATAGGTCTGTTTCTTATTATTATTTCACTTTTAAAAAAACAATACTATAAGAAAATTGATGTTGGTTTATTTAGGTGTATACTAGCAAATATATCAGCAGCATTAATAACACCACTATTACTTTTCTTTTTTTCAATTAAATTTGCAGATTATCCTGCACATTCATATCTGATTAATCACTTATTTTTATATGGAATTTTAGTAATCATTATAAATAAAATTCCAATTAATTCGTTAGCTTTTCGAGATTTCAAATTATCTGTTTTTGTAATAATTTTTTGTTTTTTTACGTTAATAATTGGAAATATACTAGATAGTTATGTGAGTACTTTTTACTTAACACATTCTCGTATCCAATTATTTATCCCTTTGATGTTAGCTTGTATTCCAATTTCTTTTTTGGTTGATAGTTATTATATCAATAAAAGCTCTATTTTTATAAAATCAACAATAACTAAGACCTCATTGATTATTAGTTTATGTTTAGCCATATATTTGAATTTTGAAGAATTATTTCTTTTGGGCTATGCTATAATTTTATTAATTGCTTTTTGGTTTGTCTTTGGTTTTTTAAGTCACTATTTTATAAAGAGATTAGGATCTTTTTTATCTGTTTCTATTGCTAATGGATTTACTCTAGCCTGGACATTTGGAACTGCTATTCCAACCTATTTAGGATAATTGTATCATTATTAATTAAATCAAATCACCTTCAATATTAAAAATATTTTTGTAAATTCATTATAAATTAATTTTCATATTTAATTTGAGTTGATCGATTATATTAAATATTAAATTTAATTCCTTAAGTAAATTTTTGCTATCATCAATAAAGTCCTCAGGCTCAAAAATTGAACCAGGTTCAAACATATCTTTTTTTATAGGTATCATCATAAATAATTCTTTATTATAGAAACAACATTGGATTGACTTTCCACCAAAAGTTTCTGCTAGCTCTTTTAATCTTTCCATAAAAGTAACAGTCAGTAAGTATCTTGACTCTACTTGGTCTTCTGAATAAACCTCAAACATTTTTTCAAAATTTGGATCTTCTAATTTTACATTTTTTAAAGACGAAAATTTTTTTTTAAACCAGTTTCCTATTATCCCACTATCTTTTCTGACAACAGTTTTTCCTTTGAATCTTTTATTCATACTTAATGTTATCAAAATACCTTTGAAAACAGTTTTATAATAACTACTATCTTTTGTTTTGACTCTTTTTTCTAATTCTGTTTCAAATAAATCAATTGAGACACCTTTATAATTACCTAATATGTGATCTTCACTTGTTTCTCTGGTAAAATGAGGTATCAGCCCGCTGTATTCAAAAGAACCAGCACTCTTTTGAGTTTCATGATTATATTGAAAGTCACCAAAAAAATTTAAAATATTTGGGAATATTTCTGTTTTGATACTTTCTTGATAAAGTGTCATTGAATTAGTTATGAACCAAATAAGCAAAGCATATACAATAAAAATTCCAAAGAATAAAAAGTCTAAAGATCCATCACCAAAACTCTCTACCCAAATTAAAATTAAATAAGGAATTCCAAAAGGAATTAATAACATTATAGGAATACAGATGAATGCATTTCTTCTTGCAATTTTGAGAGCTCTTAATCTTTCTTTCTCAAATTTAACTACTTTATCTCTTAAATATTTTTTATAGTGATTTTCAAACCCTTTTTCATAGGGTTCAATTTCTTCAAAAAAATTTCCAATAGGTTTTGACTTAAGAAGATTTGGGTTAAATAATCTCAAAATTTTAAAAAAATTAACAAAAACTGATATAATTAAGGACATATTTATAATGTTACAAGAATTTTTCCGCAGATATTGGTTGTCTTGATGCCTCATCAGCTTCATAAAAAGGCATGATTTGAGCATTTGCATATTTTGCCAAAATGCTTCCAGGAAAAATTTCTATTGAGTTATTTAACTGTGAAACAGCTGAATTATAGAAACGTCTGGCAGCAGCAATTTTTGCTTCTGTTTCATTATAAGTTAATTGTGCTTGTATCATTGTTTCGTTAGATTTTAATTCTGGATATGCTTCTACTGAAATCATTACTTTACCTAACTCAGAACCTAACGCAGTTGCTGCAGAAATATGATCTTTGATCGATGAGGGATCATTTTGATCATAACTTTGGCTCTCTTTTGTTCTTAATTTAGTAACATTCTCTAATAATTCTTTTTCATGTTTCATAAATTTTTTGGCGATAGTTAGTACATTAGGTATTAGATTGCTTCGATTTTTTAGTTGCACATCTATACCTGATAGAGCTTCAAGAACACTATTTTTATTTCTTATTATTCTTGCGTATAAGAAATAAAATAAAATTATTATTAAAAAAATTATTCCTATAAATATTTCCATTTATTTTAAGTTCCTATTTGTAAAATAAGTAAAAGTTTTATTATTTTAGTGACTTGATATTACTATAAAAATAAGTTTTAAAAAAGAATTGAATTTTAAATTGTTATTTTTTTGCTATTTGGGGTTGTTGCATACCACTCACATTTTTTAATAGTATGTATCCAATTATGAGAAGATGATGCAAAAATATGCTTTTTAGGAATTAATTTATTTCGCTGTTCTATGCAACCTATCCGAATGTTAAATAAGGTTTTATCAATATCACTTGCAAAAAGATGTGTTCCACATTTTTCACAAAAACTTTGGATTCTTCGACTGCCACTGGACCCTATTTTGATATATTCCTTAGGCTTACCTTTTATATTTAAATTTGTTTTTTCACATTGAACGACACCTCTATAAGGTGCCCCTGAAAATATTTGACAATCTTCACAGTGACATGCAAAACACTTTTCAGGATCTACTTCGCCTTTAAAAGCTATTTTCTTACAAAAACAAGATCCATTTATGTTCATTAATTTTCTATAAACAATTTACTTACAAAATTTATTGTATAGAATTTTAATTTTAAAATAAATCAAAATTTTATTTGACTTAGGTTTTCAAATAAAGACTAATCAAGATTTGAATGTTAGATGTATAAAATATTTTCGCTGTTTGTTTTTTCTAAATTATTTTTATTTCTGTTAGCTTTTACTGCTTTGTCTGATCAAAATATTAAAGATCAGTTTCCAAATAGTTTTTTATATTCTAAACCAATTGAATATATTCCAAATGTATGGTCAGCCATCGGTGCAACTGGTCCTCCTACATATGACAATACAGGACATAATAATAATCTTAGTTTTATAATCACTAATGAAGGAGTCGTAGTAATCAATGCAGGTGCATCGAGTACTTTAGCTCAGGCTTTGCACGATGAAATTAAAGCAATTACTGATCAACCAGTCATCCTTGTTATTAATGAAAATGGTCAAGGTCATGCAATGCTTGGTAACTCTTATTGGATTGATCAAGGAGTACCAATTTTAGCTCATGAAGATGCAATTGAAGAGTTTGAAGAAAATGGACCACAGATTTTAAATAGGATGATAGGATATAATCGTGATAAAGCTAATGGTACTCGATTAGTTCTTCCAACTATTTCCTTTGTTGATAAGTACATTATCAATTTAGCAAATCTATCTATAGAAGTTTTATACTTAGGGCCGGCACATTCACCAGGAGATATTTCGGTATGGATCCCTTCTAAAAAACTAGTTATTGCTGGTGATATGGCATTTCATGAAAGGTTATTACCTATTTTCTCAGAAACAAATACAAAGGAGTGGATTAATACTTGGGAAAATAAATTTGAGAAATTAAATGCTATTTATGTAATCCCAGGACATGGTCATCCTACAAACATGGAACAAGTTAGGCGATATACAAGAGATTATCTGGTCTATCTCAGAGAAAAAATTGGTAGTTTTTTAGAAAATGGTGGAGAACTTAAAGATGCTTATTATGTAGATCAAACTCCTTTTTCACATCTTCATACCTTTGAAGAATTAGCTACTAGAAATGCTGGTAGAGTATATGAAGAAATGGAATTTGAGTAATTT
>ENA-OSEY01002960-OSEY01002960.1-marine-metagenome-genome-assembly--contig:-NODE-2960-length-10655-cov-7.042541_pt1 | contig 10655 bp, 13 predicted proteins | sample MGYA00248465_ERZ534230 | MGnify/ENA primary metagenome ERZ534230 (study PRJEB26409, sample SAMN06344110) | marine metagenome | isolation source: Sea water from surface | place: Atlantic Ocean:Southern... | reverse complement strand
ATTATTGATGAAGAAATTAAGCGTTTACTAAAAAATAAAATTTACCCAAAAATTGTTACAGAAGTTAAAAAGTTTGATGTGTTTTATTTAGCTGAAGATTATCATCAAGACTATAAAGAAAAAAACCCTAACAATGCTTATATATGGAATGTTTCTGTTCCTAGAATTAATAAGTTTAAATCAAAGTTTTCTGAATTGTTGAAATAAATTTAACCTTTAAGCTTTGCCAATCCAAAAAAATATAATTTGTAAAATAAATAACCTGACAATAGTCCGTATACAGCTCCAAAAATGATATCCGTGGGAAAATGGACACCTAAGTAAATTCTGCTGTATGAAATGATGGTTGCCCAAATAAATAAAAAAGACATATATGATCTATAATTCTTTTTTGTATTTAGATAAATAAACATTGCAAATGCAAATGTGTTAGCAGAATGAGCTGAAAAAAAACCGTAAAGACCACCACATCCCTCCTTGACAATTCTTATCAAAGATGATATATCAGGATTATGACAGGGTCTTAATCTTTCAAAATAATCTTTAAAAAAATTACTTGACTGATCTGTAAATATTATTAGAATAGTTGCAATTAATATAAAAAAAATTCGATTTCTATTTTTAGGTTTAAACTGATAAAAAGATAAAAATCCAAGTAAAGAATTATTTACTCTTCCCGGTAAGTAAAATAATATTATAATCAGATATAAAATATACCATGTTTCCTTGTTAGATATAGTGAGCCAAATTTTATCAAAATTATCGGAACCTAATGAATTTAAAAAAATAAATAGAGACTGATCTAGTTCTAAAATAAAGTCCATTAATCAATCATTTAAGCCATATTTGTCAAAAAGATAAACCAAAGATGCAACTGCTGATGAACCCATTTCTAATTCTCTTTTATTTATGGCGTCGAATGTATCAATTTCAGTATGATGGTAATCAAAATATCTTTGTGAGTTAGGTCTTAAGCCCGATAAAACGTTATAATCCGTTCTTAAATTAGAAATATCTGCTCCACTCCCACCTTTGATAAATACGTTAATAAAATATGGGGCAAATAATTTTTTCCATTCTAAGATTCTTAAAAAATTTGATTCATTACATGTAAAAGAAAAACCTAAAGGTCTAAATCCTCCTGCATCAGACTCAATTGCAAAAATATGATTTACACCCTCTTTATCAGCAATTTCTTTATACTTGAGTGATCCTCTTAATCCGTTTTCTTCATTCATAAACAAAACAACTCTTATTGTTCTTTTGGGTTTATAATCTATTTTACTAAATAAATTAATGAGATCCATTGAATGTACTACTCCTGCTCCATCATCATGACTTCCATCTCCAATATCCCACGAATCTAAATGTCCTCCAACTAAAATAACTTCATCAGGATACATTGTTCCTTTTTTTTCAGCAATTACATTGTATGATTGAGCATCAGGGAGTTGTTTGCATTGTTGTCTTAGTAAGAATTTTAGGTTAGGGTTGATTTTTAATAAACTACTCAATTTATCAGCACCATTTGTACTTATTGCTGCTGCAGGAATTCTTTTGCTAATTGGAAGAGCACCGTATGTTAAACCTCCAGTGTGAGGAAAATCATCATTTCTTAATGTCATTGATCTAACGATAACTCCAATAGCACCATATTTTGAAGCCTCTAGTGCACCAAGCGCTCGTTGATCAACAGCGGTACCATAAGCTGTAAAGGTTGTAACAAACTTTGGATCCATAGGGCGATTAAAGAAAACTATTTTACCATCAATTTTATCTTTACCTAACAATTTTAGTTCATCAATTGACTTAACTTCAATTACATTTGATTTGATTCCAACAGACGGTGTTGCAACAGAACCACCCAAGGCAGCTACTGGGACATTAAAAGTAATGCCCGGTTCGGTTTCGATTAAAGCAAACTCTTTAGGTCCTCTAACCCACCTTGGAACCATAACAGGTTGCAACCATACTTTATCAAAATTTAACTTATCTAATTCCTTTTTTGACCATTCAACTGCTAATTGTGCTTCATATGATCCAGAAAGCCTACCTCCAATTTCATTTGATAGGTAATCTAACCATGAATAAGCTTTACTTTCTGTAAAGCCAGCCTCGAATATATCTTTGATTACTTTTTCGTCTTGCCCAAAATTATTAAGAGAAATAAAGAAAAATAAAATGATAAATACTTTTTTCATAAACTTATTTACCTGAGAATTTAATAACGTCCTTTTCAGTTATATTATCAGATTCAACTAAAATAATAAGTCTCTCAACAACATTTCTTAATTCACGAACATTACCTGGCCAACTGTAACTAGCAAGCTTTTTCAATGCTTTATTATCAATTGTAATTAAATTCTTGTCATATTGAACGGAGATTTGGTCCAAAAAGAAACTAACAAGTTCAGGAATGTCATCTTTTCTATCATCAAGTTTTGGGACATTAAGCTCAATGACTGAAATTCTATGGTATAAATCTTCCCTAAACTTATTAGATGAAATTAAATCCTTAACATTTTTATTAGTAGCAGCTATTACTCTTGTATCAACAAAAATATCTTTTTCACTTCCAACTTTTTGAATCTTATTTTCTTGAATAGCTCTTAAAACTTTTGATTGGGCAGATAAACTCATGTCTCCAATTTCATCAAGGAATAAAGTACCGTTATTTGCTGCTTCAAACTTTCCTGTTCTATCTTTGTGAGCAGATGTAAAAGAACCTTTAAGGTGTCCAAAAAGCTCACTTTCAATTAGCTCTGATGGTATTGCAGCACAATTTACTTCAACAAAAGGCCCATCATTTCTTAAACTATTCAAATGAATTTGACGAGCAACTAATTCTTTACCTGCTCCATTTGGACCAAGAATAAGTACTTTAGCATTTGTTGGTGATATTTTTACGATTAAATCTTTTAATTCTACAATTTTTTTAGACTCTCCAACAATTTCAAACTTACCAGTCTTTATAGTTTTTTTAACTTTTTTACCACTGGCAGATTTTGATTTTAATGCTCCTCTTACAGAATTTAACAAGTTGTTTAGGTCTGGTGGTTTCTCGATGTAGTCAAATGCACCAATTCTCATCGCCTTGACTGCAGTTTTTAGGTCACCGTGACCAGAAATCATTATTACATTAGTTTCTTCATTATATTTTTTTGTAAAATTGAGTACATCAATTCCATCTTTTTTGGGCATCTTGATATCACAGATAACTAAATCATAATTATTTGACTTAATTTTTTTTTCGGCATCAACACCATCTATTGCTTCATCAATGATGAATTTAGAATTTTCCTCTGAAAGAACTTTTTTTAAGACCCTTCTTATTGCATCTTCATCCTCAACTATTAAAATTTTTGACATATATTTTATTGAATTGTAAAGTTAAGAAAACATATCTTTTACCTTTTCAAAGAAAGATTTGTCATTCTTATCAGGGTTAGGTTTAAAATGATCACTATCCTTCATTTCTTCAAAAAACCGTCTTTGATCTTTATTGACAGTCTTAGGTGTCCAAACATTTACATGAACTAATAAATCACCTGTTCCATAACCATTTACAGATTTTAAACCTTTGCCTCTGAGCCTTAAAATTTTTCCTGATTGTATGCCTGGATCCAATTTAATTCTAACTTTTCCGTTAACAGTATCTATTTCTTTGGATACACCCAAAACAGCTTCTGAAATACTAACGTATAAATCAAAATGTAGATTATTACCCTCTCTTTTGAAATTTTCATCATCTAATTCACTAATTAAAACTAGTAAATCACCAGAAATACCATCTGATATTGCATCATTTCCTTTTCCACTAACTCTAAGTTGCATACCATCCTCAACACCAGCTGGTATTTTAACTTCGACTGTTTCCTCTGTTAAAATTTGACCATTTACATCTGAACCTGGAGCCTTTTTAGTAACAATTTTACCAGTTCCAGAACATGCATTACATGTAGTTGTAGACTGCATTCGTCCTAAAATTGTATTTGTTATTTGTGTTACTTGTCCAGATCCTCCACATTGAGGGCAAGTAGAAAATTCAGTACCAGGTGCTTGAACTTTTCTTTTGACTTTAATTTTTTTGTTAACTCCATTTGCAATTTCATTGATAGTTAAAGAAACTTTTATTCTAAGATTTGTTCCTTTTGATCTTCTTTGAGAAGATCCTCCAAAACCTCCAAAACCTCCAAATGCACCTCCAAATATATCACCAAACTGACTAAATATGTCATCCATATTCATTCCTCCGGCACCAAATCCACCAGATCCATCAAAGGCAGCATGACCAAATTGATCATATTTAGCTCTTTTTTCTGAATTTCCTAAAACTTCATAAGCTTCAGCTGCTTGTTTAAACTTAGTTTCAGCTTCTTTATCTCCAGGATTTTTATCGGGGTGATATTTTATGGCAGATTTTCTGTAAGCTTTCTTAATCTCTGATTCAGAGGCATTTTTTTCAACTCCTAAAATTTTATAATAATCCTCTTTCATTAATATTAGTTAGCTACTACAACTTTTGGATATCTTAAAATTTTTTCACCTAAACTATAACCAGTCTCAATAACATCTACAACTTTTCCGACCATTTTTTTATCAGTTGCTTTAATTTGCGTGATTGCTTCATGTTTTTCAGAATCGAAAACATCTCCCTTATTTACAATAATCACAGTTAATCCATTTGCCTTTAGTGTATCATTCAACTTATTATAAATCAGCTCAAATCCCTTTATTAAATTTTCATTTTCTGACTTTTTGAATTCATTAAAAGCTCTATCCATATCATCAGCAACGGGGATTAAAGCAGTCATTAGTTCGCTGGATGCTGATTTAAACAGATCAAGTCTTTCTTTAGCTGTTCTTTTTCTAAAGTTTTCAAACTCTGCAAAAAGTCTTAAAAACTTATCTTTTTCATCCTTTAATTCGTCATTCAATGATTTGATTTGATTCTTAAGTGTTGGAGACTTAGGTTTTGTTGATTTTTTTTTACTATTTGCCATATCCATTAAATAAAAGACAAATTTACTGCCAACATTTTAATTTTGACAAAATGTCAGAGAATTATTTTATTTTTTCCAGGGATGGATAATTAAAATGATATCCACTTTTAACTATTTTATTAGCGGATACGTTTTTATCAGAAGCAATTACATCGTAGTAAAAATCTAAAATACCAATTAGTTTAAATGGAATTATAACTAAACTTTTTGGGATATTAAAATTTAATAATGATTTGTGACTTAATTTAGATGTAAGTTCTTGTAATTTTAAAAAAGTTGATGGATTTGGTGATACAGCATTATAAATACCTTCTAATTTATTTTCAACAGCATGATAAAAAATATTTACTAAATCGTCAATATGAATCCATGACTGGCACTGCTTTCCACCGTCAATTACGTTCGAAATTCTTAATTTATTAATTTGAATTAGTTTTTTTAGAATTCCACCATCTTTAGACAAGACAAGACCTATTCTCAATGTGGTAACACTAATATTAAGTTTATTGAATTCTTTAACTTTTTTCTCCCATTCTCTAACAACATGAGTTAAAAACAAACCCTCTTTAGATTGGAATGATTCATCGTACTTTAGGGTTTTACTATTTGGATAAATACCAATAGCAGAGGCAGATATTACTTGAGATACATTATGGTTTTTTTCTCTTTTGATTATCTGGTACAAAGTTGACAATGAATCTATCCTAGAATTAAGAATCTTTTTTTTGTTTCTCTTTGTCCACAGAGAAAAAACACTAGAGCCAGCTAAATTGATAACAACATCAACTCCTTTGATTGAGGATTTATCTATCACTCTTTCAGATGGTTTCCAAATAAAATATTCAATTCTAGAATTATTTGATTTTCGGTATCTTCGAGACAAAATATTAACTGAGTGACCATTATCAATTAAATGAGATGTTAACTTAGAACCAATTAAGCCTGTACCCCCACTTATCAAGAACTTCATTTTTATAATTTATTACTAACATCATCAAAGTTAATTTGTAATTTTACATTATTAAAATTTAGTTGTGAAAATCACATTATCCACAAAATCTAAAATCGGAAACGTTGATTTTGAAAATCTTGAATTTGGAAAAGTATTTACTGATCATATTTTCGTCAGTAAATATTCAAATGGACAATGGAGCGAAGGTGAAATAATGCCTTATGGTGATTTCCTAATTAGTCCTTCGGCTAGAGTATTTCATTATGGTCAAGCAATATTTGAAGGAATGAAATGTTACAAAAGTGAAAATAATTCCTTGATCCTATTTAGACCAGATGAAAATTTCAAAAGATTTAATAAATCATCCGCTAGAATGGCTATACCTGAAATTGATAAAGAAATTTTTTTTAATGGACTAACTCATTTATTAAAATTAGATAGTGAATGGGTAAAAAAAGGTGATGGAAATGCTTTGTATATACGCCCATTTGTTTTTGCATCCGAACCCTCTATTAATGCAAGCGAAGCAAATGAATATATTTTTATGATTATATGTTGTGCATCAAAATCTTACTATGGTGATCAAAAAATAAAAGTTAAAATTGAAGAAAAGTATAGCCGTGCAGCTAAAGGTGGTGTTGGTTACGCTAAGGCTGCAGGCAATTATGCAGCACAATTTTACCCGACTTTACTTGCAAAAAATGAAGGATATCAACAAATAATATGGACAGATTCTAATAACCATAAATCAATCGAGGAAGCTGGCACTATGAATTTATTTTTTAGAATTAAGGATAAGCTAATAACATCTCCTACCAGTGATAGTATCTTGGACGGTATTACACGAAAAAGTATTATTGAGCTAGCTCAAAGTTTTAATATTGATGTTGAAGAGAGACCAATTACAGTTGATGAGCTTTTGAGCTCTTTTGAAAAAGGTGATCTAAAAGAAATATTTGGAACAGGTACTGCCGTTGTTGTTTTACCTATCGAATCCTTTGGATATCAAAATAAAGATTATACTATTCCTGACATTCAAAATTCATTCTCAAGCAAATTGAAAAAGAAACTTAATGACATACAATATGACAGATCTTTGGATTTTGAAGATTGGAAATTAAAAATTACTTAAAAAATTTATCAAAGTTTGGTTTAACATAATTTGGACCTTTTAAAACTTTTCCATCGTCTCTGTATATCGGATTTCCATCTAAACCTAATTTGCTCATATTACTTTTTTGTATTTCATCAAAGATTGGTTCAATTATATCCTGCATTCCATGTTCAATTATAGTACCGCACAAAATATATAGCATATCACCTAAAGCATCTGCAACCTCAACAATATCGTTATTATTTGCAGCATTGATGTATTCATTATTTTCTTCAGCCATTAAATCAAATCTTAATTTATTTTTATTAGAGCCAAGGTTTGCAACAGGATTAATATTATATGATAGCTTATAAGTTTCGTGAAAATGTTTTACTGAATCTAATTGTTTTTTCATGAGAAATTTAATTTGAATTATATTTATAAAAATAAATATGTTTACACAAGGACAGCTAATTTTCGCGATTTTTTTTGTAATTGCTTTCACTATTATTATTACGATTAGTTATAAGAAAGATTTAATTTTCTTAAAAAATACATATAAAGGAGTTAAATGGGTTTTAATTGGATTCATTGTGTTTTTTTTGATTCTTGTATTGTTAAAAAAACTTGTTAATGCTTAAAGAAATTATAGCAGTTTTTATTGGAGGTGGAATAGGAAGCTCACTAAGATACTTAATTAGTAAGTTCAGTTTTATTACTAGCGCTAGTTTTCCCTACTCAACTTTCATTACAAATATTATTGGTTGTTTTATTCTTGGTTTGACACTTGGATATTTTTTGAAAAGTAATAATCAAAATTCTTTAATGTTTACATTTTTAACAATAGGTATTTGTGGAGGTTTTACAACATTCTCAACCTTTTCTAGTGAAGGATTAACTTTAATAAATAATGGTAACTATTCAACATTTTTAATTTATACTTTAGTTAGTGTTATCCTGGGTGTACTGGCTGTCTATCTCGGCGCTATATTATCTAAATAATTGATTACCAATTATTTACAATAATTGAATTTAAGATTTCCAAAAATATGATATCATTTTTTATCATATTCTAAATTTTAGTTATGTGATATTTTATTATCCTTAAAAATGTCGTATTTCCAATTTAATTAGTTGATAACCAGATTTAATATTACATAAATTTAAGTCCAACTAATAACTATAAATTTCAATAAACATGAAAAAATTTAAAACATTAATATTATTAATGAGTTCTGCATTTTTCTTTTTTACAAATCAAAATGTGCAGTCTCAGGATTTTGGTGCTGATGTGGTTAGCTCATACGTTTGGAGAGGTACTCAATTTGGCGAAGGTCCACACATTCAACCATACATTTCTACTGGTTCAGGTGGATTTGAAATAGGTTTATGGGGAAGTTTCCCTACTACTGCCGGTGGAGGTGGAAATGAATTAGATGCATATGTATCTTATGATTTTGGCCCGCTAGCTTTAACTGTAACTAACTATACATTTCCTGACGGAGATGGTACTTACAGTACTGGAGGTTTTTTTGAAGGAGACCTTGAAATTTCTGCATCGACAGAAATAGGTGGTTTATCACTAATGGGAGGTTATTTTCCTGATCTTGAAACACTTTACATTGAAGCAGGATTTGGCTTAGGTGCTGTTGATTTTGCTATCGGTTTTGGAAGTGATAGTGCTGACGCTTTCTATGTTGGTGCAGGTGAAAGTGCTATTTGTAATGTATCATTCAGCTACAGTAAGGAAATAAAAATAACTGATGACTATTCATTACCATTATTTTCATCTTTCATTCTGAATCCTAAGCATATTAACAGCATCGCACCATTTAAGGGTTTGAATTAAGTCAGTACTCATTTTCACTCCAAGTGCTTCAATATGCTTTGGAATCAAGGATTTAGGACCACATACCAGTAACTCAGCACCCAAAATTTTTAAGGCATAAATATTTGATAAAGCTACTCTTGAGTGGAGAATATCTCCCACAATAGCAATTTTTTTCCCTTTTAAGTCACCCAATTTTTCTTTGAGAGAGTAAGCATCTAGAAGAGCTTGAGTGGGGTGTTCGTGAGTACCGTCACCGGCATTGATGATACAAGCATCAACGTTTTTGGAGAGAAACAAAGCTGCCCCTGGATTAGGGTGTCTCATGACTATTAAATCAACTTTCATTGCCAAAATATTGTTGACTGTGTCTATCAAAGTTTCTCCTTTTTTAACAGAGGATTGAGAGGCAGAGAAGTTGATTACATCAGCACTCAATCTTTTTTCCGCCAACTCAAAGGAAAGCTTAGTACGAGTACTGTTTTCGAAAAATAAATTGGCAATTGTTATATCTCTTAAGCTAGGTACTTTTTTTATAGGACGGTTTATAACTTCTTTAAAATGGTCAGCAGTTTTGAAAATCAACTGAATATCCTCTTTTTTAAGGTACTTGATACCTAATAAATGATTGACACTTAGCTGTTCCATATTTTATTTATTTTCAATGAAAACGGTATCTTCTTTTGATAGTTCTTTCCATTGAACCCTAACCTTGTCTCCTTCCAAAGCGTCGACTTGTGCCCCTGTATAGTCAGGTTGAATTGGTAAATCTCGACTAAATCTTCGGTCAATCAATACCAATAACTGAATATCTTTGGGGCGACCATAATTATCTAATGCAGTCAATGCAGCTCTAATACTTCTTCCTGTATAGAGAACATCGTCAATAATAACAACAGATTTACCCTCTATAGCCACCTCCATTTCTGATGATGATGGCGATAGGGTTTTATCAAATCGTCTGAAATCGTCTCTAAAAAAAGTAATATCTAGTTTACCATATTTAACTTTATTAAGTCCGTAATTATTTTCCAACAGTTCAACCAAACGGTGAAGCAAGTGGATCCCCCTAGGCTGTAAACCAACTAAAACTACTTTATCAAAATCATTGAATTTTTCAATCAACTGGCTAGCCAGTCGTTTGAGAATGATCTCTATTTTTTTGTGAGACAGAAGTACTCTGAGAGACATTAGAAACTTTTGATAGCACAAAAATATCATTTTTTAATGAATCCATAGAATAAAAAAACCCTTCTAAAAGAAGGGTTTTGATAATTAAATAGTAAAATATATTAGTTTTTGTCTTTCATTTTCTCCTTTAAATCGACCAAAGCGTCCAAATCCCCCAAAGTGGTTTTTTCAGAATTTGTTTCTTTGACTTTCTTTGCAGCTCTATTAAAATTTTGCTTTTCTTTATCTTTAAATATGTTAGTGTGAGAGGCTACAACACGCTTGAACTCTTTATTGAATTCAATAATCTTAAAGTCGGCTTGTTCGCCTCTTGTTAGTTTAGAACCATCTTCTTTTTCCATGTGTCTTTGTGGTACAAATGCAATTACATCATCGTTAAATTTAATGGTTGCCCCTTTGTCAACAATTTCGGTTATAGCAGTTTTGTGAATAGAATCCAAAGCGAACTCATTAGCGTATTTATCCCAAGGATTATCTTTAGTTTGCTTGTGACCAAGGCTTAATTTTCTACCTTCAACGTCAAGTTCTAATACCATAACTTCGATCTCATCGCCTAAGGTTAATAGTTCTGAGGGGTGCTTCACTTTC
>ENA-OSEY01002959-OSEY01002959.1-marine-metagenome-genome-assembly--contig:-NODE-2959-length-10656-cov-1.847906_pt1 | contig 10656 bp, 8 predicted proteins | sample MGYA00248465_ERZ534230 | MGnify/ENA primary metagenome ERZ534230 (study PRJEB26409, sample SAMN06344110) | marine metagenome | isolation source: Sea water from surface | place: Atlantic Ocean:Southern... | reverse complement strand
TGCGGCAGCCTCTGTTCTAGCAAAAGTAGCCCGTGATGAGGTGATGCGCGACCTTGCTTACATCTATCCTGATTATGGGTGGCAGACAAATGCAGGCTATGGAACAAAAAGCCATCAGAATGCTCTTCAGGAATTTGGCGTAACCCCGCATCACCGTAAAAGTTTTGCACCAATAAAGAACAGACTGAAAATAGGGCCCCGCTAGGGACGCTGTATCAGCGCTCGAATGTTTTGCCGAAACAACTTAGCTGACTATCCGCGGTCATCTCTGGCATTTTCTGATTGCATTACTAGATTTCGTTGGTGTAGAAGATTCGCCCACAATATATAGATTTCACTTTAGCCTATTCTTATAAACAGTTGACTTTGTTGAGTTTTGCTGTCACCCATTGGATTGTGCTCAATTCTAGCTGTGGGAAAGATCACATGAAAACGGATATAATCATACAGGGGAGTTGTGTTGATAAGCTCGCCGACTTACCTGACAATTCTGTTGATTTAGTTTTCGCAGACCCTCCTTATAACCTGCAATTAACAGGCAATTTGACACGTCCGGATCAATCACGAGTGAACGCAGTCACCGATGATTGGGATAAATTTGACAGTTTCGCCGCCTATGACCAGCTCAGCGAGACCTGGCTGAAAAACTGCCGGCGGGTGTTAAAACATGATGGCGCTTTGTGGGTAATCGGCAGCTATCACAATATTTTTAGACTCGGGCGTACGATGCAGGATTTGGGCTATTGGATTTTAAATGACATCGTATGGCGTAAATCAAACCCGATGCCTAATTTCCGAGGCCGCCGGTTTACCAACGCGCATGAAACCCTGATTTGGGCGGCAAAGAGTGAGGCATCAAAATATACTTTTAACTATGATGCGATGAAGGCCCTGAATGATGGAGTGCAGATGCGTTCAGACTGGTATATGCCTATCTGCACAGGTTCAGAGCGGCTAAAGAATAAATCCGGTCAGAAAGCACATCCAACACAAAAACCAGAAAATCTTCTTGCACGAGTGATTTTATCATCAACAAAGCGGGGTGATGTAATCCTGGACCCGTTTTTTGGCACAGGGACAACAGGTGCTGTTGCTAGGCGCCTTGGCCGTCATTATATCGGCATTGAACAGAACAAGGATTATGTAAAGCTGGCCACCAAACGCATCGCGGCTGTTCAGCCGATTGTTGATGATGAGATCCTGACAACAGCCGAGAAACGGGCACAGCCGCGCGTGCCTTTTGGCGCGCTTGTGGAAGGCGGATGGCTGGCAGCAGGTGACACGTTGTTTGACAAAGCAAAGCAGGTCAGGGCTCGTGTCTGTGCTGACGGATCTTTGCTCACGGATAACAAACAAAAGGGATCAATTCACGGTCTTGGGGCTGCTCTGCAAAATCAGCCATCCTGCAATGGATGGCAGTATTGGCATGTCAGCCGAAATGGCCGGGATGTGTCAATTGACAGTCTGCGTGACGAATATCGCAAATCCATGCAAAAGGATTGATCAGCTGGCTTCATTATGCCGTGGCGGCAGCATAAAATAGCCTAATAATAATAAGATGATCACTATAGCCATCCCGCTGCGTTCATGGCCTGTAAAGACGACTAGCCAGCCATAAATCAAAGGACCTATAAAGCTCGTTACTTTGCCTGAGAAGGCAAATAGGCCAAACATACTAGCTGTATGCTCTGCTGGCACACGTTTGGCCATCCAGACCCTTGCTGCCGACTGGCAGGGGCCAATAAACAGACCCAAAATAAGGCTAGCTGCCCAGAAGACAGAACTGTCTGTTGCCATTATTCCAATGATACCCAGCCCAGTCAGACTGAGCAGGGATACACGCATCACAAGGGATGGACCAAAACTGTCTGTCAGTTTGCCAGATAGAATCGCCCCTAGCCCTGCTGTGACGTTCAACGCAATTGCAAAAATCAGGATTTCTGTTTGGCTGAAGAAAAAGACCTTCGCGGCAAATATCCCACCAAAGGCAAACAAGGTTACAAGACCATCTGTGAACATCATCCTAGCCAACAGAAACCGCTTCATACCAGGAATGCGTCCAGCCTGTCTTAGGCTTGCGATCATTTGTGTTGTGAAATTACCTCCCAGAGGACGGGCAGCGGGATTTGGTCCCGATATATATAAGGGCAGCGCAAATATAATTAGCCATAAGCCTGCAAACAGCATGGTCAACCGCACAGATAGCCCTGTATCACTGCTTGATCCAAAAAGGGGCGGGTCGGGCAGGATAAGGATAAACAGAACCAGAAGCAGTGCCACAATTGCTCCAATATAACCGCAGCCCCACCCTAAGCCAGACAAGCGACCATATTCTGACTTGCTGCCAATCATCGGCAACAGTCCATTATAAAATAAAAACGCTGCTTCACTAAAAAAAATAGATAAGCCGGATAAAATCAGTGCCAATTGAATAAAATCAGATGAAGGCTGGATAAACCATAAAGCAGCTGTCACAGCTGCCGCAATGACAGAACTGGCAATAAAGGCCTGTTTCATTAGTCCTTTACTGTCTGCATATCGCCCCATTATTGGGGCTGCAAACGCCAATAGGAAGGCCGATAGGGCTGTCATTTGCGCCCAGTAAAAACTTCCATTTTCTGGAGCAATTACAGTGGTGAAGTAGACAGCAAAAACAAAAGTCGCATGCAAGGTCGGCAGAGGTGATGATGCCCAGTCATACAAAATCCAGCTTATCCGCGCGGCCTGTCGTGGTTTTGGCTGCGCTGGGTTCATCAGAATTCGTAATGTTGAAGAGCAACAACATCACAAGGCAATTTCTCGCGGCCATTCAGCCCCGTCAGTTCAATAACACAAACTGCACCTGTGAGGGTGCCGCCGGCTCGACCGATTAGTTTTGCTGATGCCGCTAATGTGCCACCGGTTGCCAGCAAATCATCACAAAGAACCACCCGCTTTCCAGCGAGTGCACGTGACGACTGTAAAGACAGACGTGCCGTTCCATATTCCAAGGCATAGGATTCTTCTAGAACTTTTCCTGGTAGCTTGCCTGCCTTTCTGATCATCACTATCCCGCAATTCAGGTTCAACGCCAGGGGCATCGCAAATAAAAACCCTCGTGCATCAATCCCTGCAATGATATCTGGTTCAAATCTGCGGGCAACTTCTGCCATGCGGCTTATCAGTTGGCGCAGAACAACAGCGTTTTCCAAAGCGGGACTGATGTCATAAAAGGTGATCCCCTCTTTTGGAAAACCAGGCGTCTTTGAAATATGTGGGTCAAGGGAGAAAACTGATGTCATCATGATCTCATTCGGGCTTTTTTCTCAAGCCGTTTCTGGTGCAGAATTGGCTCTGTATAGCCAGACGGCTGAACACGACCCTCAAAAACCAGGTCACAGGCAGCCTTAAAGGCAACTGAACTATCAAAATCTGTGGACATCGGCTCATAAGATGGATCATCTTTGTTCTGCGCATCAACTTTTGTGGCCATTCTCTTCATAACGGTCATAACCTGATCTTCAGAGCAGATATTGTGATGCAGCCAGTTTGCGATATGTTGTGAGGAAATGCGCAAGGTGGCCCTGTCTTCCATCAAACCAATATCATTGATATCCGGTACTTTTGAGCAGCCCACACCATGGTCAACCCAACGCACAACATAGCCCAAAATGCCTTGTGCATTATTTTCTAACTCTGCTGTGATATTAGCATCTGACCAGTTTGGCCGCTGGGCAACAGGAATGGTTAAGATGTCACCAAGCTTTGCCCGTGCCTGTCCTGTCAGCTCAGCCTGACGAGCAAACACATTAACTTGATGGTAATGCAGGGCGTGCAGCGTAGCCGCTGTGGGTGAGGGCACCCATGCACAATTTGCTCCTGACTGTGGATGGCCAATTTTTTGTGTCATCATCTCGGCCATCATATCTGGCATGGCCCACATGCCTTTGCCAATTTGCGCAACGCCGGAAAAACCACAGCGCAACCCGACATCCACATTCCAGTTTTCATAAGCTGAAATCCAAGCAGCCTCCTTCATATCTGCCTTGCGAATCATTGGTCCTGCTTCCATTGAAGTATGTATTTCATCTCCTGTGCGATCCAGAAAACCAGTATTGATGAAAACAACTCTGCTAGCTGCTGCTCTGATACATTCTTTCAGATTGACTGTTGTGCGTCGCTCTTCATCCATAATGCCAATTTTGACTGTGTTTTCTGGCAGTCCCAAGAGGCCTTCAACAGCAGTGAAAATATCACAGGTAAAAGACACTTCTTCTGGTCCATGCATTTTTGGTTTCACAATATAAACAGAACCAGTGCGTGAATTCCCTTTGCGTTCAAGGTCTGGCAATGCGCCAAGCACAGTCATAAAGGCATCTAAAATACCCTCCGGTATTTCGCTTCCGTCTTTCAACAGAATTGCGGGGTTTGTCATCAGGTGACCTACATTGCGCACAAGCATCAGTGACCGACCATGTAAACAAAGCGCGGTTCCATCTGGTGCCGTATATTCCCGATCAGCATTTAATGACCGGGTGAAGGTTTTTCCGCCTTTTTGCATTTCAACAGAAAGACTGCCTGTCATCAGCCCCAGCCAATTTTTGTATGCTAAAACTTTATCTTCACCATCGACAGCGGCGACTGAATCTTCACAATCCATAATCGTAGACAGAGCTGATTCCAATACAATATCGTTAATGCCAGCTTGATCAGTTTTACCAATTTGGCCGTCAGGATTTATCTGCAAATCAATATGCAGTCCATTCTTTTTCAAAAGAACAGATGTAGGATTTTCTGGTTTTCCGCTATAGCCTGCAAACTGTTCAGATATTTGCAGCGTAGTTTCAACATTGGGCGTCATCATTTTCAACACACCATCTGAGCAACTCAGGCTGGTAATATCCGTCCATGATCCGCTTGTCAGCGGAACTCGCTCATCCAGTAGGGCTCTAGCTTTGGCAATTACCGCTGCGCCGCGTGCTGGATTATATCCCGTCCCTTTTTCAAGGCCGTTTTCTTCTGCGATGACATCTGTGCCGTAAAGCGCGTCATAAAGGCTGCCCCATCTGGCATTGGCAGCATTTAGGGCATAACGAGCATTCATGACAGGCACAACTAATTGTGGGCCTGCTATAGTTGCAATCTCTGCATCAACATGTTCTGTGGAAATAACAAAATCATCACCCTCATCCACGATATAACCAATCTCGCGTAAAAAGTTTGTGTAGGCAGCTTCATCAAAGCCGCTTTTACGCCGCTTCTTCAACCAGTTGTCAAGTTCGTTCTGAAGTGTTTCACGGCGACCGAGCAGTTCAGCATTGCGCGGTGCAAGCTGATGGACAGCTTCATCAAATCCAGTCCAGAATGAAGCCTCGTCCTTACCTGCTTCTGGCAGCAATGTATCGTTAATGAAGGTAAGAAGCGCAGAGTCTACAGACAGGTTTCCGTGTGCGATGTAGCCCATAATATTTATCTCCAGTAAAAAGGAATTGTCTGTCGGCAGGACAGGGTGAAATCAATCATCTGGCAAATCTGATACGATAAAAAGGTTTTGTATTACCGTTATCGCCATTGATTGGATACGCCATTTCGGCCGTAAGTATAATCAATCTTTTCGGATCATGAAATGGTGTTTTAGATTAGTGAGTAGGTGAATTCAGGATAGATTATGGACCGTCCCATGAAATGCCTGCCGCTCTCAGTTGTTTGCGCAGAAACTCAATCATTTCGTCTAAGGCAGTTTCATTTTCACCTTGTGCACGGGCAACAAGTGCTGGTTCAGTATTTGAAGCCCGGATCAGACACCAGCCAGAAGCGGTGGTCAGTCGCACTCCATCGATCAGATTCATCTGCTCAGCCGGCATCTCAGCACCTATCTGCTGTGACAGCCGTTCGACAGCGGTGAATTTTTCATTGTCTGGGAATGGATATGACATTCAGGAGTAGTAAAGCTTGGGGGTAACCGGTCAAGAAAATCTGTAAGGCTTTCATTTCCTTTCTGCTTCATATGGGTAAGCCGGGATAGAAACCTGCAGGCCACATATAAGGCATCGTCAAAGCCATAAAAATCATCAGCAATGAAAATATGACCTGACATTTCGCCAGCCAAGGGCGCCCCCAGTTCCTTTAGGCGTTTTTTCATGTGGCTGTGGCCGGTTCGCCAAAGATGAGGCTTGCCGCCGGCGCGGCGGACAATATCAAGTGCTGTTGAACTTGATTTCACGTCAAATAGGATCTCTGCGCCCTTGTGCCGGTCCAGAATATCAAGGCTAAGAAAAGCTGTTAGCAGATCGCCACTGACCTGTCTGCCAGTCTTATCAATCACGCCAATGCGATCGCCATCACCATCAAATCCAATGCCGCATTCTGCACCTGCTGAATGAACCTGTTCATTCAGGAATTTCAACGTATCCGGGTCAACTGGGTTAGGGTGATGATTGGGAAACCGGCCATCTACATCTGTGAATAGCGTTTTGTGTGTTCCGGAAATACCTGTAACGAGAGCATCTACCGCCGGACCGGCAGCGCCGTTTCCAGTGTCCCAGACAACAGAAAAATCACCAAAATTAATATTTTTTCGCAAACGTTTAATATAGCTGTCAAATACAGAAACCTGTTCAGACGTGCCAGCGCCCACCAATGACAGCCCAAGGGCACATGATTCACCCAGATTCTGAATATCCTCGCCAAAATAGCTCTGATGATCGCGCACAATTTTAAAACCGTTATAATCAGGTGGATTATGACTACCTGTCACCTGAATGGCCCCGTCACAATTCAAATGTCTGTCTGCAAAATAAAGCATGGGTGTTGGCCCGATGCCGATATCATAAACATGGCAGCCTGCACGTTTAAGGCCGTCTATCAGAGCAGCTGCCAGAACGGGAGATGAAAGGCGTCCGTCCCGTCCAACGGCAATATGTCCCGCTGAAGACTTTTTTATTTGATCGCCAAAGCCAGCCCCGATGGCAAAGGCGTCGTCTGTGTTAAGGGTCTTCCCAAATTGGCCACGAATATCGTAGCTTCTCAAAATCGTGGGATCAAATTTATGTTTCATGAGGAGATTTGTTCTGCTAGCCATTTCTGAAGCTCTGCGCGTAGCTCAGGGCGTTGGAGCGCAAAGGCCATGTTCGCTTTGATAAAGCCGATTTTTGAGCCGCAGTCATATCGCTGTCCGGAAAACTTCAGACCAGCAAAGGCCACTTTGCCAATTCGTGAAGCTAATGCATCTGTCAGCTGAATCTCACCTCCTGCACCCTTATGACCCTCAGCTAAATTGGTGAATACACCAGGCTCAATAATATAACGGCCGACAACAGCTAGGTTTGATGGTGCCTTCTCAGGGGCCGGTTTTTCAATTAGGCCCTTCACCGTTATCAGGGGACCATTTTCATGGTCAGGTGTGATGATGCCATAGGAACTGGTCTCCTCGGGTGAAACTTCCATAACAGCCACCATATTGCCGTCCTGATAGGCATCTACCATCTCCTGTAAAGCTGGTGTCCCCAAAATCAGGTCATCAGCAAGTAAAACAGCAACAGGCTCATTTCCAACCTGATTGCGCGCGCACCAAACAGCATGACCTAGCCCAGCAGGCTCCTGTTGACGTACATAAGATACTGAACCAGGCTCGCGCATCATCTGCTGTACGGTTATTAACGCTTCTGATTTTCCTTTTGCCTGCAGCACATTTTCCAGTTCAGTGGAATGATCGAAATGATCCTCAATTGCTGATTTGTTGCGGCCAGTCACGAAGATAAATTCTTCAACACCTGCGGCAGCTGCTTCCTCAACAGCATATTGGATTAGGGGCTTGTCAACGACAGGAAGCATTTCCTTTGGCATTGCTTTTGTGGCTGGTAGGAATCGCGTGCCTAAGCCACCAACAGGAAAGATTGCTTTTCTGATTTTCATGAATCCAACTGACTTTTATCATCGCGTCACAGTTCTTGCGTTACAAAGGATAAGGGTACATAAAGATTGGGTCAAGAAAAGCAATCAGGGTTCAGTTAATGTCAGATATTATGATTTCTGAAATCCTTCATCGCTCAGCAGAAGTAAAAAATAAAATGATTTCAGTTTGTGCTGGTCCAGCAGAACAGGCTGCACAGATGATTGCGACCTCTATGCGAGAAGGTGGAAAACTAATGTTGTGCGGGAATGGAGGATCAGCAGGTGATTCTCAGCACTTGGCAGCTGAATTTGTGGCAACTTTGGACCATACCAAGCCACGTCCAGGCCTGCCCGCTCTCTCCCTTACAACTGACACATCTTTTCTAACAGCTTATGCAAATGATTTTGGGTTTGAGGGCGTTTTTGCACGACAAGTCGAAGCACTAGGACAGCCAGGTGATGTGCTGTTGGGAATTTCAACTAGCGGCAATTCAAAGAATGTTCTGGCTGCCGCAAAAGCCGCTAAAGATAATCAGATCAGCGTCATTGCGTTCACCGGAGAAACAGGGGGACAGATGGCAGATTTTGCTGATCTGCTGGTTGCCATTCCCAGCAGAATTATAATGCATATTCAGGAATGTCATATTGCTTTGGGTCATGCTATTACAGCACGTGTTGAAACTCTTCTTTCTGAAAAATGATGAAGTGTTTGCAAGAGATTTTGAATTTGAGAGTGAGGCGTAAATGAACATTGTTGTCGTTGGTACAGGATATGTTGGCCTTGTTTCTGGCGCGTGTTTTTCTGAGTTTGGGTTTGCTGTGACCTGTGTCGATAAGGATTCAGAAAAAATCACCTCTCTTGAACAAGGCGAGATACCTATTTATGAGCCTGGTCTTGATGATTTTGTAAAGCGCAATTCTGCAGCTGGTCGTCTGCGCTTCACAACCGAATTAGGGCCAGCCGTAGGTTCAGCTGATGCTGTTTTTATTGCGGTAGGTACGCCAACGCGCCGCGGCGATGGCCATGCTGATTTAAGCTTTGTGTTTTCAGCCGCAAAAGAAGTGGCTGCTCATTTGTTCGGCTATACGGTCGTGGTTACAAAATCAACAGTCCCTGTGGGCACCGGCCAGCAGGTTGAACAAGTGATCCGCAAAGCCAATCCGGATGCTGATTTTGATATTGCCTCTAATCCTGAATTTTTGCGTGAAGGCTCGGCAATCGCTGATTTCATGCGCCCTGACAGAGTGGTTGTAGGTGTGCAAACTGATAGAGCTAAAGAAGTAATTAGGCAACTTTACCGCCCGCTGTATCTGATCGAAAAACCGGTCTTGTTTACTGGGCTGGAAACAGCTGAACTTATAAAATATGCAGCGAATGCGTTCTTGGCTGTGAAAATTTCTTATATTAATCAGATGGCTGATTTGTGCGAAAAAGTAGGCGCAAATGTGCACGATGTGGCCAAGGGTATGGGTCTTGATAACCGAATTGGTGCCAAGTTTCTGCATCCAGGTCCAGGATATGGCGGCTCCTGTTTTCCTAAAGACACACTGGCCCTTGTTAAAACAGCTGAAAGTGTTGACAGCCCTGTGTCTATAGTCGCGGAAGTAGTTGCCTATAACAAGGCGCGTAAACTGGAAATGTCAAAGAGAGTTATTTCCGCGTTTTCAGGTGATGTGAAAGGGCAAAGGCTTTCTGTCCTTGGTCTGGCTTTTAAGCCGGAAACAGATGATATGCGGGAAAGCCCGGCAATTGAGCTTATTACAGAACTGATGGCAGAGGGCGCATTAATAACAGCTTATGATCCGGTGGCTATGGATGAAGCGAGGCAGATTTTTACTGAACACATCGACTATGCAGATTCGGCTCAAACCTGTATTGACGGGGCTGATGGTGCAATCGTGGTTACAGAATGGAATGAATTCCGCGCATTAACTCCCCAATTATTTGCTGATCTCATGACTGGAAATATCCTTGTCGATCTTCGCAATATCTATGAGCCTGAACAGATGAAAGCTATCGGCCTGAACTATAGGTCTATTGGGCGCCCAGAGGTATGAGTTAAGCTGTTCTGCTTTGTTTTAATCCCCGTTGCAATTTGATTCTTAATGCGGTTAGCGATACTTTTTATAGAGGTCAACTGTGAGAGTAAAGCTAGCGACAAAATGAATCAGACAGGGTTTTTCTGGCATGAAAGATGTTTCTGGCATGGTGCTGGAAATTTTGCGTTTCTTTTGCCTGCAGGAGGGATGGTTGAGCCATCCGGAACATCTCGACTGCCTGAAGCTCCAGAAACAAAGCGAAGGTTGAAAAATCTGATTGAAGTTTCCGGATTGGCAGATGAGCTTGTCTGTTCAACAGCTATTATCCCAGCAAATGAAGATGAATTAGTCGTGGTACACACCAGTTCTTATATTGAAGACTTCAAACGATGTTCTGCTGGTCAGGGTGGTGATTTGGGCCTGCGCACGCCATTTGGCCCTGGCGGCTTTGAAATTGCCTGCTTGTCAGCCGGTATGGTCAGACAGGCGCTATTTGCCGTACTTGACGGTCAGCTTGACAATGCCTATGCCTTGTCGCGGCCGCCTGGACATCATTGCCTGCCTGATTTTCCAAATGGATTTTGTCTGTTGAATAATATTGCGGTGGCTGTGCAGGCTGCCCGGTGTGCCGGTAAGGCTGAAAGGGTAGCAATCGTTGACTGGGATGTGCATCACGGTAATGGTACAGAGCATATTTTTTATGATGATGCAGATGTTCTAACCATATCTGTGCATCAGGAACGC
>ENA-OSEY01002957-OSEY01002957.1-marine-metagenome-genome-assembly--contig:-NODE-2957-length-10656-cov-6.784951_pt1 | contig 10656 bp, 10 predicted proteins | sample MGYA00248465_ERZ534230 | MGnify/ENA primary metagenome ERZ534230 (study PRJEB26409, sample SAMN06344110) | marine metagenome | isolation source: Sea water from surface | place: Atlantic Ocean:Southern... | reverse complement strand
AGAGATGAAGTTACACTGACAATATCACAAGAAAGATTTCTCGATTTTATTGCTCCTTTTATGGAAGCAGTTCCTGATTCTGAGATATCTTTGGTTACACGTCCTAGAGAAGGAGATTTGGTTTTCTTCCCTCTTGGAAATAGATTATTTGAAGTAAAATTTGTAGAACATGAAAATCCTTTCTATCAACTAGGAAAAAATTATGTTTATGAATTAAAATGTGAATTATTTGAATATGAGGATGAAGTTATTGATACTTCAATAGAACAAATAGATACTGTCATTGAAGACACTGGATTTATTACAACCTTAACACTTGCTGGTGCTGGAAGCACAGCAACTGCAACTTCTATTTTAAGTCAGCCAACAGGATACATTTCTAACCTATTTTTAAATAATGATGGTTATGGATATTTAACACCTCCATCAATATTCATTACACCAGCACCAGCTGGTGGTGTTGATGCCACAGCTGTCGCAATTACAACGACAAGAGGTGGTGCACATGCGGTGAAAGAAATAATACTAACTAATGCTGGTTCTGGATATATAACTCCACCAAATATAACATTTGTAAGTGGAAGCGGAGTGGGAGCTGCTGCTACAGCATCAATAGAAACTGTATCTAAAGGTGTTATTGATTTTACAATTACCGCAGAAGGAGCAGGTTATACATCTACTCCTGTTGTTGCCATTTCAACAGCTCCTGTTGGAGGAATCAATGCAACAGCTGTTGCTGTTTTAGATGAGACTAATAATATTCTTAGTAGTTTGAGAATTACAAATCCAGGTGCTGGATACACTGTAGCACCTACAGTTACCATCGCATCTCCCGTAACAATATCAGGTGGAAATTATAAACTTAATGAAATTGTTAAAGGTCAGACTTCAGGAACTGAAGCCAGAGTTAAGAGTTGGGATGCAGATACCAGAATACTTAAAGTTTCTGGTGTTGGAATTGGAACTGAGGTAACTGGATTTGCGAATGGTGAAACAATTCAGGCATTGGAATCTACAGTATTTACTGCTGGAGTTACTACAACTGCGACTGTTGGAGTTCAAACTAACCTAGTTACTGGTATTAATACTACTGGTCTTGTGATAGGTCAAGAATTAAATGCGGTAAATAATATTATAGGTATAGGAGCTACTATACTATCAATTGGTGCGAGTCAGGTTGTTATGAGTGAGAATTCAATTAACACCACCTCTATATCTGGAGTATCTTTATCATATGGATCTACTTCAATGACCTCTTACACTCTTGACCTATATAACGATACAGATATACATGATCCTTTTAATCAGGGTGATGTATTTCAAACTGAAGCAGATTCAATTGTAGATTTTCAAGAATCTAATCCATTTGGTACATATTAATGTTAGGAACTTATTACTATCACGAAATACTTCGAAAAACAGTTATTGCCTTTGGTACTCTGTTTAATGACATTCACGTTAGGCATGCAGGAAGTAATAACAAATCTATAAGTGACATGAAAGTTGCTTTGGCATATGGTCCTATGCAGAAATTCTTAGCAAGAATCGAACAGCAACCTGATTTAAATCGTGCGACTCAAATAACATTACCAAGAATGTCATTTGAAATGAATAATATTGCTTATGATCCAACAAGAAAGAGTGGAATAACACAAACATTCAAAGCATCTGATGGATCTAATTTAAGAAAAGTATTCATGCCTGTACCATATAATATTGGATTTGAATTAAATATCTTAGTTAAATTAAACGATGATGCTTTACAAATCATAGAACAAATTTTACCGTTCTTTCAACCATCCTTTAACTTAACTGTAGATCTAGTAAGTGTAATTGGTGAAAAAAGAGATATTAGTGTTGTATTAGATAACATATCATTCCAAGATGACTATGAAGGAGATTTTTCAACAAGAAGGGCATTAATATACACTTTAAACTTTACAGCTAAAACATTCTTATTTGGTCCTGTTGCTGATACTCCAGAAGGACTTATTAAGAAAGTTCAAGTTGATTATGCTACAACTATGGATGTTAGAAATGCGAGACGTGAATTGAGATATGTAGCAACACCACAAGCAAGAAAAGATTATGATACCGATTCCACATCATCAACACAAACAGAAATTAGTGCCTCTCAAACTAATATAACTGTTGCAAATAGTGGAGTATTTGTTTTAAGAGATCGAATTATTATTGACTCTGAAATTATGAGAGTTAATCAAATTGTAGATGGAACTACAATTGGAGTTGATAGAGCAATAGATTCAACTATTGCTGTCGTACATCAAAAAGGTTCTACAATTAATAAATTAACTGCTGCTGATGATGCTTTGGTTGATCCAGATGATAGTTTTGGATTTAATGAAATAACCAGTTACTATGAGGATCAGAAATCCTATAGTCCTACTAGACAGACTGATGTATGATGAACAATTTTGATCCCATTGACGAGGCACTTAATATAGAGGTATCAAAAACCCCTAAGATAAATCCTGTAAAAAAGGAGGATACTTCTGATAATGATGTAACTAAAGACTATGATTATACTCGTGCTAATTTATATTCTTTAATTGAAAAAGGGCAAGAAACTCTTAATGGTATTATGGAACTTGCGGGTGATAGTGCTAGTCCTAGAGCATTTGAAGTAGCAGGTCAAATAATTAAATCAGTCGCTGATACAACTGATAAGTTGATGGACTTACAGAAAAAAGTAAAAGAAGTTGAAGAAGAAAAAAGTAAAACAACAAATAATGTAACTAATAATGCTCTGTTTGTGGGATCAACTTCAGAGTTATCTAAGATGTTAAAGCAAGGTATTCTAAATAATAATGATCAGGATAAAAAAATAAAAGATGACTAGCTTAAACATGCAGGCCAAAATCCAAAAACTTCGTGATAAACAAAAAGAGAAGGTGAAAAATTTTGGATCATCCGTGAGCACTCCTGTAAAATCAAAACCAGAGGAGTCTCAGATTCATCAAGGTGATATATCCGATAAGGAATTAGCTGATAAAAGAGCAGCAAAAAAGGCAGCAATGCAGAAGGCAGCAGCACGTAAAGCAGAAATTCGTTCAGAGATAGCAAAAGAATCCATAGAAACTATTGATATAATTGGTCCGACTAACATGCATACTGTAGTCAATAATGATGGTCTTTGGAAAGGAACAGAACAAATTATAGAAAAAGAAAACGAAGAAGCAGATGGAACTCCTAGTTCTGTAGAAGAAAATTTATCTAACTGGAAAGATGAATTAAAACTTAGGTGGGAATAATAATTGATTATGAATAATAATGTATACCTTGGCAATCCAAATTTAAAAAAAGCAAATACAGCGATTAACTTTACTCAAGATCAAATTCTTGAATTCGTTCGTTGTAAAGAGGATCCTGTTTACTTTGCGAGAAAATATATTAAAATCGTATCACTTGATGAGGGATTAGTTCCTTTTAATCTCTATGATTTTCAGGAAAAGTTAATTCGTAATTTCCATGAAAATCGTTTCAATATATGTAAGATGCCACGACAGACTGGTAAATCTACAACATGTGTTTCATACTTATTACATTATGCTGTTTTCAATGATAATGTCAATATCGCAATACTGGCAAACAAAGCATCAACTGCCAGAGATTTATTAGGTAGACTTCAACTTGCCTACGAAAATTTACCAACTTGGATGCAACAAGGTATTATATCTTGGAATAAAGGATCATTAGAACTAGAAAACGGATCAAAAATATCAGCAAACTCTACATCATCATCTGCTGTTCGAGGTGGATCATATAACGTAATATTCCTTGATGAGTTTGCGTTCATTCCAAATCATATTGCAGATGATTTCTTTGCATCTGTATATCCAACAATAACTTCAGGTCAGAAAACAAAAGTTATAATTGTATCTACCCCAAGAGGTATGAATCATTTTTACCGTATGTGGCATGAAGCAGAAAGAGGTAAAAATGAATATGTGCCAACAGAAGTTCACTGGTCTGAAGTGCCTGGTCGTGATGAAACTTGGAAAGAACAAACAATTGCAAACACATCAGAACAACAATTCAAAGTTGAGTTTGAATGTGAGTTCTTAGGATCAATCAATACTTTGATTGCACCTTCCATATTGAGAAACATGGTGTATGAAACACCAATTACGAAGAACGCAGGTCTTGATATTTACGAAAAACCAGAGAAAGATCATAATTACATAGTTACAGTTGACGTTGCAAGAGGTCTTGGTAATGATTACTCTGCTTTCATAGTATTTGATGTAACTCAGTTTCCATACAAGGTAGTGGCAAAATATCGAAATAACGAGGTTAAACCAATGTTATTTCCAAATATTATACTTGATGTTGCGAAAGGATATAATAATGCTTATATATTAGTTGAAGTAAATGATATAGGAGATCAGGTTGCAAGTATCCTACAATTTGATCTTGAATATGAAAACTTACTTATGGCGTCGATGAGAGGTCGAAATGGTCAGATAGTGGGTCAAGGGTTTTCAGGAAAGAAAACTCAATTAGGTGTCAGAACCACTGCAGCAGTTAAAAAACTCGGTTGCAGTAACCTGAAAACACTGATTGAAGATCATAAACTACTTACTTGTGACTATGAAATCATATCAGAATTGACTACATTTGCACAAAAACACAACTCATTTGAAGCAGAAGAGGGATGTAATGATGACTTGGCTATGTGTTTGGTTATATTTGCATGGTTAGTTGCACAAGATTATTTTAAGGAGATGACTGATAATGATATTAGAAAAAGATTATATGAGGAGCAGAAAAATCAGATTGAACAAGACATGGCACCATTCGGATTTATGTCAGATGGTTTAGAAGATCAGGACAGCTTTGTAAATAATGGAGATAGATGGTATACTGATGAGTACGGTGATCGATCCTATATGTGGGATTATATGTAAATGAAGTACCATCTCTACGACCAAAACGAAATTCATAAAGGAACTTTCAATTCAATTCAAGAGTTGAGAAATTTTTTATGTGAACTGAAGTATGACAATGATGATAGATCATACATGGAGGACACATTTGATCACATCAAAGCAATAAAATGGCATTGGGACATTGAGGAATGAAAAATCCCCTCAAAAATTTAAAGTTGAAACTACTTCTTTCTAAATCATTTCCGGGAAAGAAGATACTTATCACAGATAATAAAGACGGATCACAGACAATAAGTATTACCTAATGGACTTTGATGATCAGTTAGAACTAGAGCATCTGTTATTTACAGAGAGAAAATGTAGAGTTTGTGGACAGGTAAAAAGTCTAACAACTGATTTTTATGTGACGAGAAAAAATAGAACGTTGTTATCATCATATTCATATGAATGCAAAGATTGTACAAAGAAAAGAATTAAATCAAAGAAGATAAGTAATAAATGGGAATATCCAGATTGGTAGTTCACGCATTGTTTCCCCACTAAAAACATGGGTTTTACTAAATATTTTTAGATTAATTCTGATAAACGGAGAAACAAGATGCCTCTAAATTTAGCATCTCCTGGCCTCGTTGTTAGGGAAGTTGATCTTACTATTGGTAGAGTCGATACAGCAACCACAAAGGCTGCTGGAATTGTTGCTCCTTTTCAAAAAGGGCCAATTAACGAACCTATCACCATTGAGGACGAACAAGGCTTAATAGATACGTTCGGTGAACCACTAGACATAGATAAGCACTATGAATATTGGTTGACTGCATCATCATATCTTGCATATGGAGGTATCTTAAGTGTTGTTAGATCTGACGACGCTGACCTAAAAAACGCAACTGACGACGGATCGCCAGAAATAAAAATATTAAGCACAGAAGATTATAATAACAAGGGTTATGATCTAAATGCTTTAACAAATACAATTGTAGCAGCACGTAACCCCGGTTCATGGGCAAACGATATTAAAGTTGCAATAATTGATAGTAGAGCAGACCAAGTATTAACATTTGCATCAGCAGCTGGTGTAACAGTCGGTACAGGTATTACTCAAGCAGTACCTGCCGGAACAGTTTTAGCAGGTGCAGGTTCAACTTCACTGCTAGACGGTTTCTTTAAGGGTATCGTTACTGAAGTGAGTGGAACATCAATAGGTGTTAAATTCACATCTCATGTAACAAATGCAGGTATTGAAACATCTAAAGACTATCAAGGTGCTGGTGGTATTTACAAGTTTGGTAATGGTACCATCCACCATAGCATGACAAGTAATACTGGTGGTGGTACAAACACTGGAACCACTGTTTCTGCAAACGTTGATTGGTTCGACCAACAGAAAATTGCATTAAGTAATTCCACAATCAATTGGAACAATATTGCAGAAAGACCCGGAACTACAGCATATGCTGCAGCAAGAAGTTCAAGATTCGATGAAGTTCATGTTGTAGTCATTGATGATAAAGGATCTGTAACTGGCAATGCTGGAACAATTCTAGAGAAACACATCGGACTTTCAAAAGCATCTGATGCTGAGTTTTCTGCCGGATCACCATCCTACTGGAGAAAATATCTCTATAACAATTCCGATAATGTATTTGGAATGGGTGGCCCAACACTAGCAAGTTCTGGTATTACAACAACATCATTTGGATTTGGCAATTTCACTAAACAAACTGATGTAGGTTGGGATCAGGCAGCACAGGGTATTTCATTCGCTGCAAGTGGAAACTTAACAGTTACATTCACTGGTGGTAAAAACTACGATGCTGGTACTTCATTAAGTAGTGCTGGAGCAATGAAAGCAAGTGTAGGTGGAATCACATCTGGTTATGATCTCTTTGAAGATAAGGATCAATTTGATATTGATTTCTTACTTATGGGTTCTGCAAACTACCCACAGCATGAAGCACAAGCAATCGCAAATAAGATTATTTCAATTGCTGAGTTAAGAAAAGATGTAGTTGCATTTGTTTCACCATTCAGAGGAGCATTTTTAAATGACTCTGCTGTTGGACAAGGAACAATAAACTCATCTGCAGACATAACAAGTAATTTGATTGGATATTATGCTCCAATCACATCTTCATCATATTGCGTATTCGATAGTGGATACAAATATATGTTTGATAGATTCACAGATACTTTCAGATATGTACCATTAAATGGTGACATCGCTGGAACATGTGCAAGAAACGATATTAATAACTTCCCTTGGTTCTCACCAGCGGGAACAGCAAGAGGTGGAATCCTCAATGCAGTCAAACTTGCATACACACCAAATCAAACACAGAGAGATGTTCTATACAGTAATAGAATCAACCCTGTAATCTTCTCACCCGGAGCTGGAATTATCCTATTCGGTGATAAGACTGGATTTGGAAAAGCATCTGCTTTTGATCGTATCAACGTACGTAGATTGTTTATCTTCATAGAAGAAGCAATATCTGCTGCAGCGAAAGATCAACTCTTTGAATTCAACGATGAGATCACAAGAACTAACTTTGTGAACATTGTTGAACCTTTCTTACGTGATGTTCAGTCCAAGAGAGGTATCTTTGACTTCAGAGTTGTTTGTGACGAAACAAATAACACTGCTGCCATCATAGATAACAATGAGTTTATTGCAGACATTTTCATTAAACCTTCACGATCAATCAACTTTATTGGTCTAACGTTTGTTGCCACTAGAACTGGCATTTCGTTCGATGAAGTCATTGGAACTGTTTAACTAGAGGTATAAAGAAAAATGGCAACCCAATTTAACAGACCACCACTTAGAACGATCACCGACTTCAAGAGCAAGATGGCCGGTGGCGGTGCAAGACCGAATCTGTTTGAAGTGGAATTAGTATTTCCCGATCCAATAGCGATTGAGAATGACGTAAAAGAAAAATCAAGGTTCTTGGTTAAGGCTGCTCAATTACCTGCATCTAATATCACCCCTATCGAAGTTAACTTCAGGGGTAGGATATTAAAAATTGCAGGTGACAGAACCTTCGATACATGGACAGTCACCGTTATTAATGACGTTGACTTCGCAATCCGTTCTGCATTCGAGAAATGGATGAACTTTATAAACAAAATGGAAGATGCAACTGGAGCACAAGATCCAGCAGCATATCAACCAGATGCTTATGTTCATCAATTAGACCGTGATGGATCAACACTAAGAAGTTATAAATTCCATGATGTATTCCCAACGAATATCAGTGCTGTTGATCTCAGTTATGAAACTGTAGACACCGTTGAAGAGTTTACCGTTGAATTCCAAGTTCAGTGGTGGGAAGCACTTAAGGGCATCGGAGCTAATGCCGGTGGCGAGGCAATCAACTAAAGGTTGATTTATTTGATAAATAGTGTATAATAGAATTTAAAGACGTTATACAATGCCTAAACTTTTTGGTTTCTCTATTGATGATTCAGATAAAAAACCTGATTCAGTAGTCTCCCCTGTTCCTCCTAACAACGAGGACGGGGTTGACTATTTTATACAGTCTGGTTTTTATGGTCAGTATGTTGATATAGAAGGAGTATATAAAACAGAATACGATCTGATTAAAAGATATCGTGAAATGGCCTTGCACCCTGAGTGTGACAATGCTATCGAAGATGTAGTTAATGAAGCGATCGTGAGTGATCTCTACGACTCACCAATCGAAATAGAATTATCAAACGTAAATGCGAGTGATGGTTTAAAAGATAAGATTCGATCAGAATTCAGACATTTAAAGGAGATCATGGACTTTGATAAGAAGTCTCATGAGATATTCAGAAACTGGTATATTGACGGAAGACTTTACTATATGAAGGTTATTGATGTCAAAAGACCTCAAGATGGAATACAAGAGTTAAGATATATTGACCCGATGAAGATGAAATTCGTCAGGCAAGAAAAGAAACAAGGAAATGGTAGAAATGGAAATGGTATAGTTGACTTAAGTAATGTCAAAGACGTTACGAAGAACGCATACCCAGATATCGAAGAGTATTACATTTATACACCAAAACCAAATTATCCAATTGGTGTAATGTCACCTGCATCATCAGGTCGTGAGAAAAACATTAAGATTGCAAAGGATTCAATCACTTATGTGACATCAGGTTTATTTGATAGAAACAAGGGAACTTGTTTATCATATATGCACAAAGCAATCAAGGCACTGAATCAATTAAGAATGATCGAGGATAGTCTTGTGATCTATAGATTATCAAGAGCACCAGAAAGAAGAATATTCTATATTGATGTAGGAAATCTACCAAAAGTAAAGGCAGAACAATATCTAAAAGAGGTGATGAGTCGCTATCGTAATAAGTTGACTTACAATGCTCAAACTGGTGAAGTAAGAGATGATCGTAAGTTCATGTCAATGATGGAAGATTTCTGGTTGCCAAGAAGAGAAGGTGGTCGTGGAACTGAGATTACAACACTTCCCGGTGGACAAAATCTTGGAGAACTATCTGATATTGAATACTTCCAGAAAAAATTATATCGTGCACTTGGAGTTCCAGAATCAAGAATCGCATCTGAAGGTGGATTTAACTTAGGTAGATCATCTGAAATTTTAAGAGATGAACTTAAGTTTAGTAAGTTTGTTGGAAGATTAAGAAAGAGATTTGGAAATATGTTTAATGACATGTTGAGAACTCAACTAATTCTTAAGAATATAATTACACCAGAAGATTGGGAGTCAATGAGTGATCATATTCAATATGATTTCTTATATGATAATCAGTTTGCAGAACTTAAAGAATCTGAAATGATGAATGAAAGATTAGGTCTTGCAGCAACTGTTGAACCATATCTTGGTAAGTATTATTCAACTGAATATCTTCGTAAGAAAGTTCTTCGTCAATCTGATACTGAGATTGCAGAAATTGATGAGCAGATTGAACAAGAAATCAAAGATGGTATTCTTCCAGATCCAAATGCAGTTGACCCAATCACTGGTGAACCAACTGGTGGAGATTTAGGTGATGTTCCATTAGACGATGATTTAGAATCTCAAGGTGCAGTAACTGATGCACAATTAAGTCAAGATACAAAATCAGCAGAAATTTAAGTGCAATTCATACATTTAGTAGAGGGTGCATATCCGAAGGAATCATGCACTTATCTTATAGATTTTTTTGAGACGAATATTAGTTTAGCAGAACCGGGAAGAGCAGGAAGTAAAAAATTAAATAATTTAGAAATTTGTTTAGACATTGATTTTAGAAATCCTAATTCAAATATTTTTGGATTGGAAAATACTCTTGAAAATATTTTATTTCAGTACAAACAAAAATTTCCATTGATCGATACAAATATTGGAAGATGGCATGTAAGTCCAACTTGCCAATTATCGAGATATGAACCAAATAATTATTATGATTTTATACATTGTGATGTGGGTAAAACTTGTCGTAATCGTATATTCGCATGGATGATTTATTTAAATGATATTAAACAAGGTGGTGGTACACATTTTATTCATCAAAACTTTACTACAAATCCAATCTCAGGTAATCTTTATATCTGGCCAGCAGGTTGGACACATATGCATGTTGGAGTGAATGCACCACATGAAAGAAAATATATTCTTACTGGGTGGGTTGAGTATGTTTAGACACCAAAAAGTAACAGATATAAATAAAATATATACCTAATCTAAATATGGAAAACATTATTGACATGATTGCGATGGATTCTGAACCTGCA
>ENA-OSEY01002956-OSEY01002956.1-marine-metagenome-genome-assembly--contig:-NODE-2956-length-10657-cov-3.652836_pt1 | contig 10657 bp, 14 predicted proteins | sample MGYA00248465_ERZ534230 | MGnify/ENA primary metagenome ERZ534230 (study PRJEB26409, sample SAMN06344110) | marine metagenome | isolation source: Sea water from surface | place: Atlantic Ocean:Southern... | reverse complement strand
CGCGACAACATTTCTGGTCAGATCGATCTCGGAACCAGGCCTGATCAGCGTCGCTTGATCCCTTTCACCGCCGCTGTTGCGGCCTTGGCCTTGTTGATTGGTGGGGTCGTCTGGCGTTCTGCCGTGCCATTGGCTCAGGAGGCTTTGCCGGCGAGTGAATCTCCCTCCAAATAGAGTGTTTGGCTCGGGAAGGCGATGTCAATACCACGCTCTGCAAATGCCCTCATGATGTTGAGGTTGATCTCTTGTTGAGCGTTCAGTGCGATGGTGTAATCACGTGTGTCTATGTAATAGACCAGCTCGAAATCAAGGCTTGAATCAGCAAATTCGGTGAAGTGGCAACGATCAAAGACTGTGTGATCTGCCGATTTGACTATTTTTTCAATGAGAACGGGTATTTCCTGCATTTTATCGACAGAGGTGCTATAGGTTACACCTATTTTATAGATCATTCTGCGTTTATTCATGTCAGCAAAATTATATATAGTACTACCAGTCAGCGTTGAATTGTTCATCACTATAATTTCCCCGCGTAAGTTGCGAAGACGAGTGGAACGTACTCCGATGTGTTCAATAGAGGCCCAGACAGATCCGATATTTATAAATTGACCGACGGTAAAAGGCTTGTCCAAGAGTATCATCAAATATGCAAATAGTTCCTGAGCGGGCTCCTTAAGTGCTAATCCAATGCCAATGCCGCCAGCGCTCAATATGCCCCATATAACCCCCATGCTGACCCCCATGCTCTGAAGTAGAACCAGGAGACCGATGGCCCAGATAATGGCCTGGATGAGAGGCGTCAATGCCTCCATCAAGATGGTTAATTCTTCATCTCCTTTTCTTCTCGCTAGGCCTTTTAGGAATCTAATGCTAATGCGATTGGCTGCTCGGACAAGGGTAAAAGTTAACATCACCCTGAGAACAATCTCGTATATTTCCTGGATGTTTTGGTTGAGACTTAGATCTTCTTTGATTAAGTAAAAAGTGAGTACTACGCCAAGGGGGGCTATTGCCTGACCTATAGTATTTGCGACAAAATCGTCAAAATCAGTTGTTGTCTTTTTTGTGATACGACTTATTGCTTGCCTAAAAATTAGTAAAGCTGTAAAAGTGACGCCAAATCCAATCAGTAGGTCAGTAGCAATTTTTGCAAACATTATACCGAATTTGTTATTGCTTTTATTTTGATACAAAGCTGCCTCAGCCGCAATATTTATTTGCGACTTAGGACGAGCGTCAAGTTGTTCGCTGGCATGGAGACCACGTCGTCGGTTTTGAAGCCTGCCTTGGCGGCAACGGCTGTCACCTGGTTCAGTTCTCTCAATCCCCACTGATGGTTGCGTTCCTTCAGGGATTGGTCGAAGGCGGCATTGCTTGCACTCGTGTGAGCACCATTGCGCCTGAATGGGCCATAAATGATCAAGGGGGCGCCGCTGGGCAGCAACAGGGCGGATTCCTCGAGCACGGCATCCGTGCAGCTGGCTGGGCTGATGTGCAGCAGGTTGATGCAAACAACAGCCTTCACGGCCCCTTGGAGGTTCTGGGGCAGGGGCCAGGGGCGGTGTTCAACATCGAGGTTGAGGGCTGCTGGCATCACCTGGCTCAGACCCTGGTGCTGGATCCAGGCGTTGATGCTGGCGCGATGGTCTGGATCCGGATCGCTGGCCTGCCAGAGCAGATGGGGGAAACGCTGCTGAAAGCAGACGGCATGCTCACCACTGCCGCTGGCCAGTTCCAGCACAGCTCCTGAGGCGGGCAACAGCTGGCTCAGCAGGTCTCCGATCGGGCCGCGATTGCGTTCCGTGGCCGGGAAAAAAAGCCGTTGATCCATCGTCAGCTCGGGCAGGGGGCAGCGCTTTGCGTGCAGTGGCGGCGCAGTTCGGCCAGCCAGGCTTCCAGGGCTGCCAGGGCATCCGGTTGCAGGCGGTAGTAGATCCAGCGGCCGCTCTGCCGATCCGTCAGCAGCCCCGCCTCGCGAAGCACCCTCAGATGAAACGAGAGCTTCGACTGGGGAAGGTTGAGATCACCGGTGAGGTCACAGACGCAGCGTTCACCCTGCGCCAGCGCATGGATCACGTTGAGGCGGATCGGGTCGGCCAGTGCTTTGAGCAGCTGCCTCGACTGCTCGCGATTGAGGGTGTTCTGGATCACAAGAGCAGTGTCCCCCGCTCTGCTTGGATCAACATAATTTGATTGATCAAAGGGGCTGGCATGCGGATTGGCATCAATGGCTTTGGACGGATTGGTCGCCTGGTGTTCCGGGCCCTCTGGGGACGGCCTGGCATCGAACTGGTGCATGTCAATGATCCCGCTGGCGATGCAGCAACGGCGGCCCACCTGCTGGAGTTCGATTCGGTCCATGGTCGCTGGGATCGAGGAATCACCAGCAGCCCTGATGGGTTCAGCGTGGAGGGATCCGCACTCACCTGGTCCAGCGAGAAAGACCCAACCGCCGTGCCCTGGATTGATCGGGGGGTGGAGATGGTGCTTGAAGCCAGCGGCAAGATCAAAACGCCGGAGACCCTTAACCCTTATTTCGAGCAGGTGGGTTTGAAGCGTGTGGTGGTGGCCTGTCCCGTGAAGGGTGTCGTCGCCGGTGAGGACGCGCTCAACATCGTTTATGGGATCAATCACCACCTCTATGAGCCGGCGCGACACAAGTTGGTGACGGCCGCCTCCTGCACCACCAATTGTCTGGCGCCGGTGGTGAAGGTGGTGCACGAGAGCTTCGGTATCGAGCACGGCCTGATCACCACCATTCACGACATCACCAACACCCAGGTGCCGATCGATTCCTTCAAAACCGATCTGCGCCGGGCGCGCTCCGGGCTCACCTCCTTGATCCCTACCACCACCGGCTCGGCCAAGGCGATCGCGATGATCTTCCCCGAGCTGAAGGGCAAGCTCAACGGTCATGCCGTTCGTGTTCCTCTGCTGAATGGATCGCTCACCGATGCGGTGTTCGAGCTCAAGCAGAGCGTCACGGTGGAGCAGGTGAATGCTGCGTTCAAAGCTGCTGCGGAAGGGCCTCTGAAGGGAATCCTGGGTTACGAGGAACGCCCGTTGGTGTCGTGCGATTACACCAACGACAACCGCAGCTCGATTGTCGATGCCCTTTCGACGATGGTGGTGGATGGCAACCAGCTGAAGGTGTTTGCCTGGTACGACAACGAATGGGGCTACAGCTGCCGCATGGCTGATCTGGTCTGCCATGTGGTGGGGCTCGAGGCATGAAGCTCTCCCCCTTGCAGCAGTACGGCATCGTCACCGCCAACTACTGGGCCTTCACTCTTACCGACGGTGCCCTGCGGATGCTGGTGGTGTTCCATTTTCATCAGCTCGGCTACACCACCCTCGAGATCGCCTTCCTGTTTCTCTTTTATGAGTTGTTCGGGGTGGTCACCAATCTCTACGGCGGTTGGATCGGTGCCCGCTACGGGCTTCGGCTCACCCTCTGGGTGGGGACGCTGCTTCAGATTCTTGCGCTGCTGATGTTGATGCCCGTCGCCGCCAGTTGGCCGAAATTGTTGAGTGTGTTCTATGTGATGGTCGCTCAGGCCATCAGCGGCATCGCCAAAGACCTCAACAAGATGAGTGCCAAGAGTGCCATCAAGACGGTGGTGCCGGAAACACCGGAGGACCAGCAGCAGGGGCAGCAGCAGTTGTTCAAGTGGGTGGCGATCCTCACGGGATCCAAGAACGCCCTCAAGGGTGTGGGTTTCTTTCTCGGTGGGGTGCTGCTGACCGCCTTTGGCTTCAATGCTGCCGTGGGCTGGATGGCGGCAGGCCTCACCCTCGCCTTCCTGCTCACCCTGGTGCTGCCCGGGGAGATCGGAAAGATGAAGTCCAAGCCGGCCTTTTCGTCGCTGTTCTCCAAATCCCAGGGCATCAACGTGTTGTCTCTGGCGCGCTTCTTTCTGTTTGGTGCCCGGGATGTCTGGTTCGTGGTGGCCTTGCCCGTGTTCCTTGAGGCCTCCCTGGGCTGGAGTTTCTGGGAGATCGGTGGCTTCCTCGGTCTCTGGGTGATTGGCTACGGCATCGTTCAGGGATCAGCGCCTGGTCTGAGACGGCTCTGGGGGCAGACCACATCCCCGGGAGCATCTGCTGTGCAGTTCTGGAGTGCTCTGCTCACCGCCATTCCCGCCCTGATTGCAGTTGCTCTATGGCGTGAAGTCGATGTGGCCGTCGCCATCACCGCCGGTCTTGCCGCCTTCGGAGTGGTGTTCGCAATGAATTCATCGCTTCACTCCTACATGGTGTTGGCCTACACCGATGCGGAGAGCGTCAGCCTCAACGTGGGCTTCTATTACATGGCCAATGCTGCAGGGCGCTTGGTGGGAACCTTGCTCTCGGGGGCGGTGTTCATGCTCGGCAAAACCGAAGCCGCGGGCATGCAGGCCTGTCTCTGGGCTTCATCCCTGCTGGTGTTGTTGTCCTGGCTCAGCAGCCTCAGGCTGCCGGCTGTGCGAAATGCCACTTGATCGAGGCATGGGCGATGAACCCGACGGGTGCCAAACTCTGAATTTCTGCTGAATATCGTTGAGTTGGTAGGCATTCAGACACCCGCGAACAGGAATTTTCTGCTGAATGGGTATATTCGTTTTTGAACTGATGCGTGACGAGCCTGGCAGTCCCGATTGTCGTTTGGTCATTGACGCCAAACGATCCTTGGAGGATGTGCTGCGTTTGATCGCTGATCTGCCCCATACCGACCACATGCGCCGGCAGCTTTTGTCGGTGTACAACCAGCTGGAGGGCATGCACGACCTGAAACGCAGTGGTGGCGCCAATGTGTCGTTTCGTTCCGCCGATTGGAGTTCTTCGGCGAAGTGATCCGGTTGACACCGATAAGGTCAGGTGTCGCCTTTCGCTGTCCTGAGAGATGTTTGAAAACGACCGACGTCCGGCTTGGTTGAATTGGGTCTTCCTTGGGATGTTCCTCTGGTCGTCGTGGCAGCTCTTTGGTTTCTGGTCCCAGCGTCTCAGTGGTTGAGGGGCGTTAAACCAACATGCCGGTCAAGCGCAGCGTTCCCCACAGGTCGAAGACGCAGAAAATCAGTCCGATCACGATGATGTCCCAGGCTTTGTGGCGGATGGCCCAGGGGGCAAGGAACAACTCCGCAATCCCATGCAGTGCCGTTCCAATGGTGATGTGCTCCAGCACCAGCAGACCATGGGCCACCAGGAACAGTGCGCTGGCGATACACCGCATTAAGACTTGCCAGGAACCGAGCAAAGCCTGCTGAGCTGGATGGTCGATCACCTTAAAGCGTGCTGCTGTCTGAACTCAAGTCCGCTTCAGATCACAAGCCATGTATCTCTTCGCGTGTGAATAACAAGATCGAATCGCTAAGTTGAAGTTCTCATCCCTCGGATGTCCCTAATGGGCCTTCAGAAAACGATTGGTGGTCAACTTAAAAAGCGCAAAGAGTTGCTTTACAACCTCGGAGCGATTTCGTCCTATGCCTCGATGCTCACATTCTTCTGGCATGGCGTGAGCATGTTGGTGGCCAAAGAGCATCCCAAGCACACCTTGGTTGTGTATGCCGCTTTGACATTTTTTACGATCGTGGTGATGGCTCCCTACAAGTGGGACAAAAAGTGGATGCGAATTAAAACCTCAATCGGGATGTTGATCTTTGGCTTGTCACTCTTAATCTATTTGTTCTGTTGGTTTGTGTATTAATTTCACGTGCGTGGATTTCAATCGCTACAGGATCGTCAAGCCCATCAGTCTATCTGGGGGAGTCAGATCGATGGGTTGATTGGGTACACAAGCTAATTTTTTTGGTCGAGTCGCTTGTTTAGTCCTTGTAGGGATAGTTGTTGGGAACAAAAAATTGCTCGTTAAAAGGAGGCCGTTTGTAGCTTCCTTGCTTTGGACGCTTGGGCATCTTGATGGGTGGCGGTGTCATGTCTTCATAGGGCACCTTGCTGAGAATGTGACGCAGGCAATTCAGGCGGGCGCGGCGCTTGTCATTGGCCTCCACGGTGAACCATGGGGCTTCCGGAATGTGCGTCTTGGCAAACATGGTGTCCTTCGCTTTCGAGTACTCCACCCAGCGGTTGCGTGACTCGATGTCCATCGGACTCATCTTCCATCGCCGCTCTTCGTTATCGATTCGTTCCTGGAAACGCTTCTCCTGTTCGTCATCGTTGATGGAGAACCAGTATTTGAGCAGCAGGATTCCGTCCTGCACCAGCATCTGCTCAAACTGTGGGCACGACACATAAAACTGTTCCACCTGTTCGCGTGTCGCGAAGCCCATCACCTTTTCCACACCGGCGCGGTTGTACCAGCTCCGGTCAAAAACAACGATTTCTCCAGCACCTGGAAAATGCTCCACATAGCGCTGGAAGTACCACTGGCTTTTCTGATGTTCTGAAGGCGTGCCCAGGGCCACCACCCGACATCCCCTTGGGTTCAAGGGTTCCGTCAGTCGTTTGATCGATCCTCCCTTGCCTGCGGCGTCTCGCCCTTCAAACAGGATGATCATGCGAAAGCCGGTGGCTTTCACCCAGTACTGCATTTTGACCAGTTCCGTCTGGAGTTTGGCCAGTTCTTTTTCGTAGACCTTTTTGTTCAGCCGTTTGTGCTTGTTGGAAAATCCCTCCTGCAGTTCCACCATGATTTCCTGCGGACGGTCAACATCGCCATCGCTGTAGTGATCAATGGCCTCGAGAACGGCTGTCATGTCGTGGTCGCTGGACTGGCTCATGCTTGAGGTGGATCGCTAGTTCAGTTCTGCCAGTGATGCCGTCTGAGGGCAGGATCCCAACCGGCTTTTTACGGAATGTCTGACTCTTTCGTCTCATTCAGTGGAAGGTTGATGATCACGGCAAAGCGGCCCGGATCGCCGTTCCCCTGGCGAAAACTGAGCCGTCCAGCGTGGGTGCGAACCACATGGTTCACGATCGCCAGTCCCAGGCCGCAATGGCCTTGACGCCCTCGTGCTGAGTCCAGGCGCTGAAAAGGTTGCAGGGCCCGTTCCCAGGCGTTGGTGGGCATTCCCTGCCCCTGGTCCCACACTTCAATGGCGACCTCAGCTCCTTGCTTGCGCAGCCGAACGACAACCGGTGCGGTGCCATGGCAGAAGGCGTTGTCGATCAGGTTGCTCACGGCGCGGCCGAGGGCAACCGGTCGAATCCGTAAATGAATCGGACTGAGCTCGAGCTCTAGTTGGTCTTTCGGGTGCCCCGCGACGGTTTCAGCCAGCCATTGATCCAACGGACAGGCAACGCACTCTTCCCGTTCGCCGCCTCCGGCGTAGAGCAGAAACTGGCCTGTAATGCGCTCCAATGCCTCCAGATCGCTTTGGCAGCGCGTTCGTTCATCGGCGTTCAGCTCTGGCATCGACAAACGGAACTGCAGCCGGGTGAGGGGTGCTCGCAGATCGTGGGCGATGCCAGCCAGCATCGTGGCGCGTTCTCTTTCCCCTTCAGCCAGTCGGGTCACCATTGCGTTGAAGCGCCGGGAGATCCGGCGGACTTCTGCCGAACCTTCTTCGGGGACAGGATCGCGGTTGATGTCTTCACCCACCCGGGAGACCGCGTCCTCAAGCTTGCGAAGAGGACGGGCGACATCCAGCAGCAGGTACAACACCCCGGTCGTTACCACAGCGCCCACCAGGGCCAGCAGCAGCAGTGTTGGCGGCGGCGGCCAGGCGCGCGCCATGGGCAGGGGGGTGCGCAGCCAGACCGGTTCCAGCGGAGAGAACAGTTCAATCCACACCTCTGGGGTGCCTGCCCTGCTGGGGGCAGCCCGGAGCACACGGCAGTACGAGAGGCGAGAGCAGAGCACCTGCTTTAGCTCTTCGCGCCGCTGGGCTGAGGCCTGCGTTTCTCGACCTGGAGCTGCTGGTCGTTCACTCACTTGAAGTTCCAGACCGGTCAGTTCGCTGATCAGTGCAGGGGGATAACGCTCCAGGGTCAATTCGGCGAGGCGGATGTTCAACGCCAGATCCCGCCCCAGTTGCAGCGTCTGAATTCGCTCCAGTTGCCGGCCGAACAGAGCCTGCAGCAGCAACAGGGCCAGCATCCAACAGGCCAGCAGGGTCATTCCCCAGGCGCCGAAGCGAGCCAGACCTCTATTCAGTCCCCGAGGGCGAGGCATCTCAGCGGGATCTCGGCGTGCCGTCTGGCACAAACACGTAGCCATAGCCCCAAACCGTCTGCACATAGCGCGGACGGGTGGGATCTGGTTCCACGAGCTTGCGCACCCTTGACACCTGAACGTCCATGCTGCGGCTGTCGGTGTCGCTCCCCGGGCCTCTGGCCAGTTCGATCAGACGTTCCCGCGAGAGGGGGCGATGGGGATGGCGCACAAAGGCGGCCAGAAGGCTGAACTCACCGCTGGTGATCACCACCGGCTGGTTGTTCTGCAGCAAGGTGCGGGCGGAGAGATCCAGTTGGTTGTCGCCAAAGCGGATGCATTCCCCACCTTCCACCGGTGTTCCCGCCGGCATGGCATTGCGCCGCCTCAGCACGGCTTCTATTCGGGCCGTCAGTTCCCTGGGCAGGAACGGTTTGGCCAGGTAGTCATCGGCGCCTTGTTCGAGGCCGATGATTCGATCAACCCCATCGGCGCGCGCGGTCAGCATCACCACGGGAAGATCATCACCGGCATCCCGAAGCCTCCGCAGTGCCGTCAATCCGTCGTCGCCGGGAAGCATCAAATCGAGGACCACCAGATCTGGGCGTTGGCATTCCAGACGTGCCTCGAATTGCTTCACATCGCAGAGGCTGCGCACGTCGTAGCCCTGGTCGATCAAGTAGGTGCCGACCATCTTTCTCAGCTCCGGGTCGTCGTCCACCACCCAGATCATGGTGTCCCTGGCCATGCCCATCTGCGGATGGGCTGATGATATTGAGCGGATTGGCCTCTGTCCCTCCTCGGTAGGACCCAGTCACAGCTCCGCAATCGCCGGTCATGCATCAGTCATCGTCAGAGCTGCTCACGCTCCATAGGCTGGTGGCATGACTGCGCCAAACGCCCTCCGTGTGCTCGGCCCGTTGGCTTTGGTGCTAAGCCCCATGGCGTTGCAGGCTGCCCCTGGCGACAAGACCATGCGCGTTTACAGCACCAGGATGGAAACCCTGTTCATCCGTTTGGACGTCAACAGAGACGGTCGATTGGATGCATCGGAAGTGAAGGGTCGACGTGCCCTGAGGCGTGTGCTCAAACGCCAGAACAATCGCTCCTATCTCCTGCTGAAGGATTTGCGTCTTCAGGACTCATCCCCGAGCGGCCCACGCCTGAAGCTGCATTTCAAGAAAGCCGACCGTGATCGGAACCGTCGCCTGGATCGAAAGGAAGCGAAGCGCATCCCCTGGATCAGTCGCAATTTCAAGGTCTTGGATGGTGATCGAGATGGAACCGTGACCCTGCGGGAGTTGTGGAACCATCAGCGCTCCCTGGCGCCGCGTTAGCGGCGGCCCTTAGCGGGAGGAGCGATCACCAGTCGGATGATGCGAATCAACCTCCAGAGCGCACCAAGCAGGAGGATGCCCGCCAGGACCGCGATGGCCGTGATCAGCACAATGGCGGCCAGCCCAAGCATGGCTTCCAGCAGTTGCTGAACACCACCGATCAGATCATCGATGGCCTTGCTCAGCAGCAGCATGATGTCGACCTGCTGCGGCAACTGGTGCAAAAGCACAGCGATGCCAGCGACAGCAGCCAGCATCAGAACGACGACTGTCAGTTGGCGGAGGACGGTGCCATAGGGGAAGCGGCGGCGGGGGCGGAAGACCCGTCGTTGGTCGAGTTTGCTGTTACGGCGCGCCTTCCTCATGGCATCGGTGTGATCAGAGTGCCGTCACTCCGGCGATTCTGAAGCGTGTTTCCTGCACGTCAACGGTCGGCCTGCGTTTCAGGTTTGTCCACCGGTGCTGCTGCCGGCGAGGCCTCTTTGGTCTCCGGAGGCAGAGGAACAAGCCATGCCGTGGCGATGGTGCACGCCAGGGCGACCCCGGCCAGAAGGGGTGGTCCGAGGCGTTTCTGCAAAGGAACGCGATCGACGATCTCCTGACGCTTCAAAGGGCGGTCCTTGGGGAACGTCCAGGTGAGCTTGACGCGGCTGTCGAGCCGCAAGCGATCGAGGCAACGCACCAGATCGGCCAGTTCGGCGTCGTCGAGCCTGAGCTGCAACGGCTCAACGCCCTCTTGGCTGCTGCGCAGTTCCAGCCGATGGTTGGTCTGATCTGGGGCGATGCTCACAAAACCGCTCTCCTGGCCAAAACGGCGCTGCACACCGGACAAGCGATGTCTGGCATAGGGCATCACCGCTGCCATCAGAGCCTCGAGGTGATCACGGGTTCCTTCCAGTTCCGGTGCTCCGATCAACTGCAGCCGCCAGGACGACAGGATGCCGATTGCTTCATTGGAATGGCCCGCGGAGAGGTCGGGAAAGCCTTCCACCACCAGCCGTGCTGCGGTCTGTTCGTATTGGTAGGTCGTTTTCAACATGGTCGGCCTAGGGCGTTGGGTCGAGCAGGGTTGCGCGGAGTCGATCGATTCCTCCTGGGCCTGCGCAGAACGCCAGGGTGCTGATCAGCTGACGGTGCAGAGGACCTGCCGGCTCCATGGTCAGGAGGCGAACAACGGCTTCCCGGCGCTGATTCATCCGCTCTTCGATGAGGTCGCGCAGGCGCTCGT
>ENA-OSEY01002954-OSEY01002954.1-marine-metagenome-genome-assembly--contig:-NODE-2954-length-10661-cov-3.398904_pt1 | contig 10661 bp, 7 predicted proteins | sample MGYA00248465_ERZ534230 | MGnify/ENA primary metagenome ERZ534230 (study PRJEB26409, sample SAMN06344110) | marine metagenome | isolation source: Sea water from surface | place: Atlantic Ocean:Southern... | reverse complement strand
AAACCCTAATGCTGTGTGCGAAATTAGGTGATTTTTATAATTATTTCTTCTAAAAATCAAGTTATTAAAAAATTATTTTTTCAACATATTCTTTATCTTTAATGTGGTTAAATGTGCCTACATTAAACTTTCTCAAATTTTTTAAAGCAAATGTATATACTTTTGAAGTTTTTCTAATTTTAATCTCAATTTTAGTGTTCCCATCCTCTTTCAATAAATTTTGTAAATCATCTAAATTTGATTGATTTTTTAATTCTATTGTAACTTTATCGTACTCTTTTTTAGTAAAATCATTCAAGCTAATAAGTTTTTTTATATTTATTCTTCTGGATATATTATCTTGATTAAAACTATCTTTTTGTAAAGTAAGAATAAAAGAATTTGCAGTTTTAAGCTTATCTCTATTTAATACTAGAAGATCTGAAAATAAAAATAATTCAAATTCGCTCTCAAGATCACTGAATTTAACTATAGCAAAAGGGGTTCCTTTTGAACTTTTCTTTTCTTGGATAGACATTATAGTTCCAGCTACAAGAGCTGTACTTTCACTAGATTGATTAAAATGATTAAAACTAACAATTTTCATTTTATCAAAATAGTCATTATAAATATTTAATGGATGATCTGACATGTAAAAACCAATAGATTGGAATTCATTCATAAGCATATCATTACTCGACCAATTATTTTTTGTTTCAGCTTTAAAAATTACTTCATTACTATCAGGACTATCTGCAAAAAGACTATTTTGATTACTTTCTTTCTCTTCCCATAAGCTTTTATTTAATTGAATAATTTTAGGAATTGACTCAAATAAAGCCTTCCTATTTTTTTCTAAGTCATCAAAAGCTCCTGCTTTGGTCAATCCTTCAAGCTGAAGCTTATTAATATCTTTGGGGTTAGATCTCTTTATAAAATCATTTATAGATTTAAACTTTCCATTTTTTTGTCTTTCGTTAATTAAATTTGAAACAGCTTCTCTTCCAACACTTTTTATACCGGACAAAGCATAATAGATTTTATTTTTCTCAGGTTTAAAATCAGCAAAACAAGTATTTATATTCGGTCTTACTATTTCAATATTAAGTCTTTTTAATTCCTCAACAAATTCTCTTAATTTATCAGTATTTGATAACTCTGTAGACATTGTTGCAGCAATAAAATCTTCTTTGTAATAAAATTTTAAATAAGCAGTTTGATAAGCAATTAAAGCATATGCTGCGGCATGACTTTTGTTAAAGCCGTACTCTGCAAATGGCATTATTTTTTTAAAAATAAAAGACGCAATATCTTTGCTTATTTTATTATTAATTGAACCTTTTATAAATTTTTCCTCTTGTTTTTCTAACTCTTTTCTTTTTTTCTTGCCCATGGCTTTTCTTAATATATCCGCCTCACCTGGAGTGAAACCAGCGAGTGTTTGAGCTATTTGCATTACTTGTTCTTGATAAATAATTATACCGTAAGTAGGTTTTAATATTTTCTCTAAACTTTCATGAATATAGTTGGGTTTTTTTAATCCATTTTTACATTCATTATAAATTGGGATATTGTTCATTGGACCCGGTCGATAAAGTGCAACTAAAGCTACTATATCTTCAAATTGAGTAGGTTTCATTTGTTTCAAAGCAGATCTAACTCCAGAACTTTCTAATTGAAATAAACCTTTTGTTTCCCCGCTTGAAAGCATTTTAAAAATATTTGAGTCATTTAACGGGATTTTAGAAATATCAACCTCAATACCTTTGTTTTTAAGCATTTCAATTGTCTTATTAATTACCGTTAGAGTATTAAGGCCTAAAATATCAAATTTTACTAATCCAGAGTTTTCAGAAGAATGCATATCAAACTGCGTAGAAGGTAGAAATAAATTGGACTCACTGTCTTTATATAATGGAACTTGTTCTGCTAAATTTTCTCCTGCTATCACAACTCCAGCAGCATGTGTTGCTAAATTCCTATTTGATCCTTCAAGTTTCAGTGAGAGTTCAATTAATTTTTTAACTTTTGGATTGTTTTTTTCCTCTTCTGTTAGTCTTGGCTCCCTAGCAATAGACTCTTTCAAGGTTAATGGTCTAGATGGATCAAACGGAATCATTTTGCATAATCGATCTACATGGCCATAAGGTAGACCAATTACACGGCCAATATCTCTTAACGCCATTCTCGCTTTTAATTTACCAAAGGTTATTATGTGAGCAACACCTCCTTTATATTTGGATTTTAAATACTTAAATACCAAGTCTCTTTTTTCTTCACAAAAATCTATATCAAAATCTGGCATAGATATTCTATCCGGATTGAGAAATCTCTCAAAAATTAATCCAAATTCAATTGGATCAAGGTCGGTTATATCTAAAGAGTACGCAACTAAAGAACCAGCGCCAGATCCTCTTCCTGGGCCCACAGGAATATTATTTTTTTTTGCCCATTTAATGTAATCTGAGACTATTAGGAAATAGCCAGCATAATTCATTTTATTAATAATATTAATTTCATGGTTAAGTCTTTCTGTGTAAATTTTTTCTATTTTTGGTTTGTCAAAGTTCTTTTGTTGTTTTAACACAAAATTTTCTAATCTATTTTTTAAACCAATTTTAGATTGCCTTAAAAGCTCTTCATTTTCTGTTAAGTTGCTAGATATTTGTATTGATGGTAAATTTGGAGCAGATTTCTCAATTTTGTATGAAAATCTTAAAGGAAAATTATAATTATTGTCAAGAGCTTCGGGAATATCTTGATAAATCTTATTTATTTCATCTGTGCTTTTAATATAATGTTGATCACTGTATTTTTTTCTTTTTTCATCGTTCACGTAAGTTTTTTGGCCTATACATAAAAGTGCATCATGTGCTTCGAACATATCTTGCTCTATATAGAAGACTTCTTGTGATGCTATAATAGGAATCTTTTTTGTTTTTGATAAATCTAATAAATTATTTTCTATACTTTTCTGATCGTTATCTTTGTGTCGTTGAATTTCTAAATAAAATCTATTCCCAAATATCGATTTGATTTTCGATGCTAATAAATCAACTTGTTTGGGATTGTTTTTTTTAATTAATTTATAAAAAAGTGAGTCTAAACCTCCGCTAGTAACGATTAAATCATCGTTATTTTTAATAAGATCATCTATATAACAATGAGGTTGGTCAGATGCTTCGACTTCAAGAAAACTTTTTGAGGATAGTTTTGTGAGATTTCTAAAACCTTTCTCCGTTTTTGCGAATATAGGAATTTTACCAATTAATCCATCAAAGTTAAAATTGATTTGAGAACCAATTATTGGTTGTGTTCCTGCTTTACTTATTTCTTCAGAAAATTCAAGGGCACCGCAAAGATTAAAACTATCGCATAATCCAATTGCATTTAATTTTTTGTCTTTACAAAATTTTGCAAGATCTTCAATTTTTATAGCTCCTTCACAAATTGAATATTGTGTATGAACTTTAAAATGTACAAACTTTTTTTTGTTATCATCCATTAACTCTTTTTATATTACCATCGCTTATGCTTAAAGTATAATCCGCTTTTTTTGCAATTTCTCTATTATGGGTTGCAATTAAAATTATTTTGTCTTTTTGTTTTAATTTTAAAAAATAAGAAAAAACTTCATTAGAATTTTTGACATCAAGATTGCCTGTTGGTTCATCTGCTAATATAATTTTTGTGTCTGCAATCAATGATCTTGCGATTGCAACTCTTTGTTGTTCGCCTCCTGATAAATCGGATGGAAAATGACTCAGTCTATGGCCAAGATTAACTTTTTTTAAAAACTTTTCTGCCTTTTGTATTGAGTCTGAATAACTATTGTTTCTAATTATAAGTGGCATCGCAACATTTTCTATAGCTGTAAAATCTGATAGCAAGTTATTATTTTGAAATATAATAGATATATTATCCCTAATAATTTTGTTTTTTTTATCCTCTGTAATATTAAAAGTTTCTTTTCCTAAAATTGATATGTTTCCAGTTGTAGGCTTATCTAAAAGAGCAATAAGATGCAAAAGTGTAGATTTGCCCGATCCTGACGGACCTATTAAAGCAACAATATTACCCATTTCCAATTCAAGATTTAAATTTTTTAAAACCTTTACTACAAGCTTATTGTTAATAAAATTTTTTGTAAGGTTTTTTATTTTTATTAAATTATTATTCATATTTTAATGCTTTTATTGGTTCAATTTTAGTTACAACAAGAGATGGAAAAAAGGATGCCAAAGAAGAAATAATAATAGAAAAAATTGATATTAATAATATCGAGTTTACATTTATTTCACTTGGCATTTTATCTAAAAAATAAACATCTTCAGGAAAAATTTGTAAGTTAAAAACTGATGATAAAAACTGCCTTATCTCCTCTATATAAATTGAAAATATAATACCTAATAATACTCCTGCTATTGTTGCTATCAAACCAATCAAAAAACCAGTTAAGAAAAAAGATTTTATAATTGATTGTTTAGATAATCCTAGTGCCTTCAAAATTGCTATCTCTTTAGTCTTATTTTTAATAAGTATTGTTAATCCTGATATAATATTAAATGCAGCAACAATTATTATTAAAGTTAAAATTAAGAACATTACATTTCTTTCTACTTTCAAGGCTGATAAAAAAGATTTATTTAAATCAGACCATGATGTTACAAACAAATTTGGATTTTTACGTTGTATCTCATCTTTATATCTATCAGCATTTAATGGGTCTTTTACATACATTTCTAAAACAATATCATTTTCGGATTTTTCAAAAAAAGAAAATGAGTCATTAATAGTAAAAAAAACTACATTTCGATCATAGTCATATAAACCGCTACTAAAAACTGAAACAATTTTATATACTGATTGTTTAGGAACTAAACCAAGCAAAGTAGATGACGAAGTAGAGGACATAATATTTATTCTATCCCCCACTACAACTCCTAATTCTATAGCTAATTGCTTTCCAATAATTACTGTGTTCTGTTTAAAATTTAAAATTGTTCCATCAATTATATTATTGTTATTAAATAACTTAATTTCGTCAATTTGATTTGTATCAATTCCTCTAACCAAAACTCCTTTTGCTTTATCATTCATCATAATCACAGCTTCACTACTAAATGTTTTAATTATGTTTGAATTTTTGTATTCATTTCTAATATTTAAATAAAAGTCTTGACTTACATTGTTATTATAGGGCTTGATGGTTATATGTGGATTAAAACCTAAGATTTTATCTGTCAACTCTGTTCTGAAACCGTTCATAACTGACATAACAATAATTAATGTAGCTACCCCTAACATTATTCCAAGAAAAGAGAAGATTGATATTACTTTTAAAAACCCTTCTTTTTTTTTGGGTTTGAGGTTTCTAACAGTTATTAATTTTTCTATTGTGTTAAACAATTTATTTTTTTAATAAGTTAATAATTTTATTTATTTCTAAAACTTGAGATTCTTTTCCAACTTCTTTAAATTCAAATTTATCTTTGGTTGTCTTTGAACCTACTATTATTTGATATGGTATCCCAATTAAATCATGTTTTTTAAATTTGTTTGAAATATTTTCATCAATATCATCGAATAATACATCGATACCTTTCTCAATTAGAGATTTGTAAAGTATTTTTGCTTTTTGGACATTTGAATTATCATTTTTATTTATTACCGGAATTATCACTACATCAAATGGAGAAACTTCTCGTGGCCACTTCATCTTTTCATTTGAAAATTTCGCTTCTATTATAGCTGCAACTAACCTAGATACTCCAATGCCGTATGAACCCATTTTTACAAATATTTTTTTTCCATCTTTACTATCAACTGAACAATTCATGGGTTTTGAATATTTATCTCCAAAATAAAAGATATGACCTACTTCTATGCCTTTGGTTTGTAATTGGTTATCTTTTTTTACATTATTATTAAAATCTTCAGATTTAAATTTTTCATCTGTAACTGCATAAAATTTAGAAAAATCATCCCTCATTTTTTTCAAAGAATTTCTTTCATTTTTATAGTTTTCAATTGGAACATCAAAAATTCTTTTATCTGCAAAAATTTTACTCTCTCCAGTTTCAGCTAAAATTATAAATTCATGGGACAAATCCCCACCTATTGGCCCAGTTTCTGCTTTCATTGGAATTGACTTCAATCCTAAACGATTGAATGTTTTTAAATAAGAAAAAAACATCTTATTATATGATAGCTCTGCATCCTGCTCGTTTAGATCGAATGAGTAAGCATCTTTCATATAAAACTCTCTACATCTCATAACTCCAAATCTAGGTCTCAGTTCATCCCTAAATTTCCACTGTATGTGATACAAAGTTTGAGGCAATAATTTGTACGATTTGATACTTGTTCTAAATATTTCGGTGATTTGTTCCTCATTTGTCGGTCCATAAAGCATTTCCCTCTTTTGTCTGTCGGAAATCCTAAGCATTTCTTCTCCATAATCTTCGTACCTACCACTCTCTTTCCATATATCAGCAGATTGTATAGTGGGCATTAATATTTCTTGAGCTCCAATACTATTTTGTTCCTCTCGAATTATTTTTTCAATTTTTTTCATCACTTTAAAACCTAGTGGAAGCCAAGAATATATCCCGGCAGAGGCCTGTCGTATCATTCCAGTACGCAACATCAGTTGGTGCGATTTAATCTTTGCCTCTGTGGGTATATCTTTTGATATGGGTATAAATAGTTTTGATAAAAACATTATAATCTAGCTATATTTATATTTGTAAAAGGTTTTTTTCCAGTTTTATCTCTTACAATTCTTCTACAATTTTGCTTGACCATTTCTATTAAATTTTTCTCTTGATTTTTATTTTTTAATGAAAAACTTTTACAAGTATTAAAAATCTCATCTTCCATTTCAAAAATAATTTTTTCATCGAAACTATTTTCTGGAATACCTCTGTATGATATTACAGGTTTGTTTAGTTTTCCGCTATTATTTAAAATTAATGTTATTTCCAAGTATCCGTTTAAAGATAAATTTCGTCTTTCTTTAATTGACTGAGAATTTTCACCTACCGGTATACTACCGTCTAGATACATTTTGCCAGATGGGGCTTTATCAATAATTTCAGGATTTTTTCCAGGAAAAAGCCTAACAATGTCTCCATCTTCTATTCTTAATGCGTTTGGAATCTGCATTTCTTTTGCAAATTTAATGTGTTCACTCATATGTCTGTGTTCTCCATGAACAGGTATAATACTTTCTGGTTTGACCCAATTATACATATCTTTTAAATCTTCTCTATTAGGATGGCCAGAAACATGAACAAAATCAGTTTCTTCAGTAATTAGCTCAGCTTCTTTTCTCACAATGTCATTGTGAAGAGAATAAAGTTTTTTTTCATTACCTGGAATTATTTTAGAAGAAAAAATTACAGCATCACCTTTTTCAATAAATACATCTGGATGAATATCTTTAATTATTCTTTTCATTGCACCCATTGGTTCACCCTGACTTCCAGTACAAATATAAATAATTTTCTCTTTAGGTAATTTTTTAGCATCTCTTGGGTCAATTGGGTCTTGTATATTATTTAAATATCCACACTGTCTAGCAGCTTTAAAAATCCTATTCATCGATCTACCAACTAAAGAGACATGCCTGCCTATTTTTTCTGCGCAGTAGAAAATACTCTCCATTCTCGCTACATTTGAGGCAAAAGATGTAACTATAATTCTTTTTGATTTTAATGACATAATTTTCAATAAACTATCTCTGACATCGGCTTCAGATCCTGCTCTGCCTGGATTAAAAATATTAGTTGAATCACAAATCATCGCTAATAACTTATTTTGACCTAATTCTTTTAATTTTTTTTCATTTATTTTATCTCCAATTAAAGGATTTGGATCAATTTTCCAATCTCCAGTGTGAAGAACTGTACCGGATGGGGTTTTGATACATAAACCATTTGGTTCTAGAATTGAGTGAGTTAAAGTTATAAACTCAATGTCAAACGGGCCAAGTTTAATCTTTCCATTTAATTGAACGATTTTTAAATTTGAACTTATATCTATTTTTTTTTCTTTAAATTTTTCTGTAATTAATACAGCAGTAAAAGGTGTTGCATAAATATTGCATTTTAAATCTGGCCAAATATGTGATATTGCCCCAATATGATCTTCATGAGCATGAGTAAGAACTATTCCTAATAAGTCTTCTTTTTTATCAATTATAAACCCAGGATCAGGATATATCAGATCGATTCCAGGAACTGAGTCATCAGCAAAACTTACCCCGGTATCAACAATAATCCATTTTTGATTCTCCTCTTTGCCATATGCGTATAGGTTCATATTTCCACCAATTTGGCCAGAACCACCTAATGGACAAAATAATAATTCTTCCTTACTCATAAAAGAAAATTTCTATAAATTTTTACTATACCGTGCATCGTTATATCTTTTTCAATTTTAGCTTTTTTGTATAAACGTTTCTTAAATAGATAAGAATAACCACCAGTTAATACAATTTTACAATTTTTTCCATTTTTTTTAATTATCTTGCTTAAAATATTATTTATTAATCCTTGGTATCCCCAAAAAAAACCAGATGTTAGAGCTTCTTTAGTATTTTTTCCATAATTACTTGGATATATATCCAGTTCAAACATTGGCAAAAGAGCAGTAGATGAGGATAAATTTTCTATAGAGGATTTTATACCAGGTGCAATTATGCCTCCATCATAAACATTATTTTTTTTTATAATATCAAAGGTGGTTGCTGTACCAAAATCAATAATAATATAGTTTGATTTTAATTTTTCTGTAACCCCAAATGCATTAGCGATTCTATCAGAACCAAGTTGATTGAAATTTTTAATTTTAAACTTCATGAATTTGCTTAGATTGAATTCCTTAATCTCATAAGCTCTAAATTTTCTTAATTTTAAAACTTTTTTAAGCTTTAAATATACTTTTGGAACTACGCTAGAGAATAATATTTTTTTATTAATATTACCTTTGAGCATTGTCTTTGTTTTTTTTTTAAAGCGAGACAATAAATATTTATCCTTTGTATCAAATAAAAAAGATTTAATTATTTTAAATTTTTTATTTAATTTACAAATTTTTATACTTGTATTGCCAATATCTCCAATTAGATAATTCATAGTTTTTCTTTAAATTTTTCAATATTTTATAATTATTTATTATTTTATCTGAACATTCTAGCAAAGAAATTGACTTAAATTTTTTATTATTCGGAGAATTTATAGTGTTTATACCAATACCAATGATTAAGAAATTCTTTTTATCTACTTTAATTAATTCCTGAAGTATACCACAAACTTTTCTGCTTTTTATTAATAAGTCGTTTGGCCATTTTATTTTGATATCAAATGTTGAGTATTCATTTAAAACTTTTTTAATTATTAGTGGGTTTATTAATGAAAACTCATCTGGTTTTGGCATATTTTTTTTTAATTCAAAAAAAATTGAAGTAAATAAATTTCCATTTAGCGACACCCACTCTTTGCCCATTGTGCCTCTTCCATTGGTTTGATTATCTGAAACTATTATTCCTGGGTTACTTTTTTTTGATCTGATAATATTAATAGCAATATCGTTTGTGCTTTTTACAGTTCCAAATTTAATTAAATTTAATCTCATTAAAAGACATTAATTTTTGAAATTATCTCATTAAAAATAGATGGATAAATGAAAAAAGATGCAAGGAATATACTACTAAAAATTAAGGAACCGTAAATTCCATAATCCTTAAAACTTTCAAAGGGTTTTTTTGGATTGTCAAAATACATTACTTTAACAATCCTTATATAATAAAAAGCTGATACAACTGTAGTTATTAAACCAATAATAGCCAAGGTATACATACCACTTTCTATAACTGACATAAAAATATAAAATTTTGCAAAGAAACCTGCTAGAGGTGGAATACCTGCTAAAGAAAATAAAACTATCAATAACGATAATGCGGCTAAAGGATGATTTTTAGAAATTCCTGAAAGTTCATTTATCTCCTCAACATATTTACCACTTCTTTTCATCAGAAATACAAAAGCAAAAAAGCCAATATTCATAGCGGAGTAAATTAAAATATAAATCATTGTACTTTTAAACCCGCTTTCTGTTCCTGTTGAGATACCAGCAATTGCATAACCCATGTGACTTATAGAGCTATAAGCTATTAATCTTTTTATGTTTTTTTGATTTATTGCAGCAACTGCTCCTAAAATCATGGATGCTATTGATATAAATACTAAAATATATTGCCATTGATCTAAAATATTTTGAAATGGTGAGTACATAAATCTTATAAACACAGCTATACCAGCAATTTTTGGAACAATAGCAAAAAAACTAGTAACTGATGTGGGTGATCCTTCATAAACATCTGGTGTCCACATATGAAATGGAACAGCAGACACTTTAAAAGCTAACCCAACTAATATGAATATCATTGCAAAAATAGTTCCTATATTAATGTCTCCAACATTATTGGATATAACTTGGAAATTTGTTGAACCGGTAAATCCGTAAAGTAAAGAACACCCATATAATAATAATCCAGAGGAGAGGGCACTCAGTACAAAATATTTTATACCTGCTTCTGATGATCTCAAATTATCTCTATCTATAGATGCAAGTATATATAATGACAGTGACTGAAGTTCTAAGCCAAGATAAAAAAG
>ENA-OSEY01002953-OSEY01002953.1-marine-metagenome-genome-assembly--contig:-NODE-2953-length-10663-cov-3.707160_pt1 | contig 10663 bp, 8 predicted proteins | sample MGYA00248465_ERZ534230 | MGnify/ENA primary metagenome ERZ534230 (study PRJEB26409, sample SAMN06344110) | marine metagenome | isolation source: Sea water from surface | place: Atlantic Ocean:Southern... | reverse complement strand
CCCAAGAACAGACACTTGTGCGGGTTGACCATGGGTGTAGAGCAACACCGTCTCATCAATCCCCATTTCGGCGCGGGCCAGAAACTTGTCCGCCATCTCCGCATAACGCTCAAGCAGGCCTAGAAGCCGGTCGCGAAGCTGCATCCGGAACATAGTGTGTTCCATGTCATTTCGCGAGCGCCCCATATGCAGCTTGCCGGCCATGTCCTCTCCAGCCTGCCGGCCAAGCTCCTGCTCGATCAGAAAGAAGAGATCCTCGAAACTGCCGTCAAACGGCCGGTCTGCCCATGGGCGTGTCTGATCGATACTGATAAGGGCCTCAAGAATGGCGGATGCATCGCCACCCTCAAGCAATCCCCGTTCGGCCAGCATCACACCATGCGACAAGTTGATGGCGTGAAGCGGTGCTGAGAAATGCTGCCTGTAGATATCCAGATCCGGCGCAAGGACACTTTGCGCGTAAATTGAGGCAGGGAAGCTGTCATAATCCGAAGCCATCTCAGATCACCCCTTCAGGCCGGCAAGCATGATCCCACGAATGATGAATTTCTGCAGCAGCAGGAACACCAGCAATGTGGGGAGCGTGGCAAGGCATGATGCTGTCATCACGATCTCCCAATCCATCTGAAATTCACCGTTGAATGAGGCGATCCCGACGGGAATCGTATAGATATCAGGATCGTTGGTGACGATCAGCGGCCAGATGAATGCTGTCCAGTTGCCCAGAAAATGGAAGATGGCAAGAGCCGACAAAGCTGGAATAACAAGCGGCATGGCGATCCGCCACCAGATGGCAAACTCCGACCAGCCATCGATGCGCGCCGCCTCGATAAGCTCATCAGGAAGACTCATGAAGAACTGCCGCATCAGGAATGTGCCGAAGCCGGTCATCAATCCGGGGAAGGCAATGCCCCAATATGTATCGATCCAGCCAAAGCTTCGCGACATCATATACCAGGGAATTATCAGCATTTCGGTCGGGATCATCAGCGTGCTGAGAATGGCGATGAAGACGATCTGGCGACCGCGAAAATCAAACTTGGCCAGCGTGTAGCCGACCAGCGAATCAAAAAACAGCACGGACGCCGTGCTGAAGGTGGCGACCCACAGGGAATTCAGCATCCAGCGCAGGAATTTCGATTCCTGCAGGATGAACATGTAGTTTTCCAGCGTCGGTCGGTCGGGAATGACACTCAGCTCGAAAACTTCCTGACCCGTCTTGAACGATGTTGATGCCATGAAGACAATCGGGGTGATCATCACCACCCCGCCGAGGAACAACAGGGTCCAAAGGATGATCTTGCCCGGCCGCGCACGCTCCAGTCGCGCGATTGTTGCGTTCATGTCGGTCATTTGTGTTTTCGCATAAGCCAAAGTTGAACCAGACTGACGACAAGAAGGATCAGGAACAGGATCACAGTGAGGGCGGAGGCGCGCCCAAGTTTAAATTCGTCAAAGGCATATTCATATATCATGAGCACCAGAGGTTTGGTCGAATTGAGCGGCCCTCCAGCACTATCCGCGCTCATCGTGTAGACCTGATCAAAAATCCTTAAGAACCCGATCGTCGAGACAACCGTAAGGAAGATTATGGTTGGCTTAAGCGCCGGCAGCGTAATTTCACGAAGGATCTGCCACCGGCCTGCCCCGTCAATCTCCGCCGCCTCGAAATAACTTCTTGGGATAGCCCTAATACCAGCAATGAAAATCACAATCTGAAACCCTAGTCCGGCCCAGACAGCCGGGGCCATGATTGCGTAAAGAGCCTGTGTGACAGATTTCAGGAACGGTTGCTGTTCGATTCCAACCCAGGAGAGCATGATGTTGAAATAGCCTATCGGCAGTGGCTGGTAGAACCATCGCCAGACCCAGGCCATGGCCACTGCCGTAGTTAAGAAGGGGATAAAATACATCGCCCGGATGAAGTCATGTCCGAAGGTTATCTCGTTCAGCCAATAGGCAATCACGAAGGCTATCAACATGCTGACGGGAACACCGACAAAGGCGTATTTGATGGTGTTCCAAAGTACCAGCCAGAAATCCTCGTCCGCAAAGATCTTGATGTAGTTTTTAAACCCGATAGCCTTCTTGGCCCCGAGGAGGTTCCATTTCAGCGTTGAGACGTAGAACGCCTCAAACGTCGGATAAAACCGGATTGTTATGTAGAAAACCAGGGGAATTAATAAAAAAAGCCAGGCTGTAATGGCCAGCTTCTGCCCGATCGTCAGCCTGTTCCAAAAATCGGTCATAAGGTCGATTTCGCCCCACTAGATGAAATGGGGCAGATGGCAGCAGGGCGCTGCCATCTGCGCGGGTTCACATTGGACGCGCCTAGTTTCCGAAGAACTCGTCGAAGACCTCCTGCTCGTCCTTCGCGACCTTGGCCAGCGCCGCAGCCGGGTCTGCTCCCTGCAGCACAACCATGTCATAAGCGTCGATCAACGCCTGCCGCTGCGGCTTCTCGGACACGAAGGCAGTTGCATTGGCATAGCTGAGACCGCGAATGAACGGGCCGTAGAGCGGATGTGTTTTGTTGGCGTCAACAAGCGCCACCGCGGGCTTTGCCGGCAGCTCGCCAACCGTATCGAGCCAAACTTGCATGGCCTCGTCAGAGGTCAAGTATTGCAGGAACTTCTCTGCTGCAGCTTTCTTCTCCCCATCAGCTTTAGAGCTGATGCCATTCACCCAGTAGGATGAGAAATTGTAACGCTTGCCATTATGGCCAGGCAGCTCGGAAATTGCGAAGTTCAGCCCTTCCTGCTTGACGAATTTTGAAATCCTGAAAGACCCATCAAGAACCATACCCGCCTTGCCGGCTGCGAACGCGTCCTGGCCACGGTTCATGAAACCGTTTGCGCCGACCTTGTGTGTGGCCTCAAAATCCGTCAGATACTTCAGCGCCTTGGCACCTGCGTCCGATGGGTAGATTACCTTTTCGCCATCATCAGAATAGGGCTGGCCACCATAGAGCCGGATGAGCACCTCACGCCACCAATGGTGGTCCTGGCCATCCGTGTCAACCGCAAAGCCAACGCTCAGATAGTTGCCATCGGCATCCTTCTTGGTCAGCTTCTTCGCATAATCGACCATCTCATCCAGCGTTTCGGGTGGACCCGACAATCCTGCCTCGGCGAACATGTCCTTATTCCAGAACAGCGCCAACGAGCGCACTGCCGTTGGAAGACCCCAATATTCACCATCAACCTTCATGGTGCTGACCATTGGAAAGAAATTCTCTTCGATGGCGGCATGGGGAAAGGCCGAACTGGACAGTGGCTGTATCAGACCACCTTCGCGATAGTCGTTCAGCCAGCCGTAGTAAAGCTGCACAACATCGGGGCCATCACCGGCAGAAACCGCTATGGCAACTTTTTTGCGATAGTCGGCATATGGGAAGTGCGTGTGCTTGATAGTGATTCCGGGATTGGCTGCCTCAAAATTCTGTATCAGCTTATCAATCGCTTCCACTCGGCTTGCATAGGTGTATTGCCAATACTCGATCTCGACGGCCTGAACCAAACCGCTCCACAGAAGCGATGTTCCACCAACGGCCAAGGCCAAAGCTGATTTTAGCCACTTCTTCATTTATCCCTCCATTGCGTTTCCTTTTGTGAAAGGTAATAACCTTTTCTAAGCTAAAACCTAGGATTGCAATTTCAGGGTTGTCAAAGGAAAAGCGGAACGGCGTTAGGATTGCCTGTCGCTTTTATCACTGATTGGATTATCGAACTTGGAAACACGCTACGCCACGCTTTCGAACCAATTAACTAAGAGAATTGGAAAAGGCCAATATCGGGTGGGGGAATATCTGCCTAGTGAAAAGCAACTGGCTTATGAATTTGGCGTTAGCCGACCCACTGTCAGACGGGCGCTCGAATATGTGGAAGCCCTTGGTCTGATATCCCGGCGGCGTGGCGATGGCACCAAGGTGCTCGCAAACAAGCCATTCACCGATTATCGCTATACCACCCGGCCCGTTGATGATTTGCTCTATGGGCGAGGGGCTGAGCGCATTGTCACCGGCCTCGATGAAGTTGTCTGTGACGCGGCACTAGCTGAACGGCTGGAATCAGCGCCCGGCAAACGGTGGCTTCATATCGCCCAGCACCGCAATGATCTTGAAACGGGCAAGATGCTTGTTTGGGGTGACGTTTATATCGATCATAAATTCAGCGGCATCACCTCTCAAATCCCCGAGTACCATGGATTCATCTGCGATCTGATAGAAGAAGAATACGGTATTGCAGTCAGGGAAATTAAGCAGGAAATCAGGCCGGTCATCATACCCTCCACGATCTGCAGCGCGATGGCAGTGCCAGAAGGTTCGCTCGGCCTCGAGATGACGCGCCGGTATCTGAACAACCACAAGCGCGCCGTGGAAGTTTCAATCAACATTTTTCCGGAGGAAAGATCAGTCTACAGCATCACCCTGAGCCGGACACAAGAGAGGGCAAAGGACAGATGAAAAAGGACTTCATCATCAGGCAGGAGCAACGACAGCCGCTTCGACAGCTTTACATGTGGCTGAAATCCCTGCAGTCCACTGTGATTTTCATGCAGACCGGGGCTCATCCAGATGACGAAACATCCCACCTGCTGGCCCGCCTGTCGCTGGGTGACGGCATGCATGTTGTTTATGTCAACGCCGTGCGCGGGCAAGGTGGGCAAAATGCCCTTGGCCCTGAACGCGGGGATTCACTCGGTTATCTTCGGACCGAGGAACTGTTCGAGGCAATGAGGGTCATAAGGGCCGATATCGCCTGGCTTGCCGAATCACCAGACGACCCCATCTGGGATTTCGGATTTTCAAAATCTGGCGAGGAGACGTTCGAACATTGGGGACGAGAACATTCGCTTCGGCAGATGGTCAAGATGGTGCGTCTGTTCAAACCAGACATACTGATCCCCACATTCCTCGATGTCCCCGGTCAGCATGGCCATCACCGTGCCGTGACACAGACAACGATCGCCGCCTTCGACGGTGCAGCTGATGAGACAAAATTTGTGGATCTTGGACTTGCGCCTTGGCAGATTAACACACTTTATTTGCCAGCATGGGGCGGCGGTGGCGGATCCTATGACGATGAAGTGCCGCCACCAAACACGACGCATGAGATCAGGACTGGCGCATATGATGCGGTGCTCGGGGGCACTTATGCGCAGATTGGTGAGTGGTCCCGCGCCTGTCACGCCACCCAGGGCATGGGCCGTCAAGTAGATGAGAAGGAGCGACCAGTTCCGCTGCACCAGCTGCGCACGGCAAGCGGCAAGGCAGTCCCGACCGGCCTGACACAGGATGTGCCCGAGAGGCTTGCCGCGCTTGCCGCCCATTGCCAGGACGAAAAGGGCCGTGAGGCCGCCATTCTGGCCCAGAAAGCCGCTGACGACGCCCTCGCCGCATTTCCCAATGGCGAGGCGGTGCTGTCGGCGCTGTGCCATCTTCAAACCGCCCTGCTGGCTCTCGAGAAAAGCGTGGCGCCGCGCCATGTGCATCGCGTCCATCTGAAGATGCGACAGGCGGGTATGGCCGCCTGCGAAGCTGCCGCCCTGCAATTCCACTTTGACGTGAGTCCGGCAGTGCCGGTGGTTGGAGAGCCCGCCGAGGCCAGCCTTAGCTGGCATGTTGCCGATCCCGCTAACGCGCCGGTCATTTCGGCAACCATGAAAGGGCCGGAACAGATCACCTGCGGCCCCTTTGCCAGATCCGGCCGCGGCAAGCGCAGGCAGTCCATGACCGCAAGCCTGGACATTGCTGGCCCTCCGATTGACGCGATGACTGGATGGCACGGCGTGATGGTCAGTCCGACCAGCCTCCATGCCGAAGTCAGCGTGAAGATCGCAAAGACGGAATTCGTTGTGCCGCTGTGTCCGGACACGGTCTTTTCGACAATGCCGGTCCATACCGGCCAGCTCACACCCAACCGGACGCTGCTGCGTCACGGACAGGACAGTGACATCGATATGCAACTGCAGTTGGAAGCCACCCTGAAACCGGATGAGCAGGCCCATCTGACCCTTCCGAAGGGGTGGACATTCGATCTGGTGGTGGGGGACAGCGATACCAAACTGCAGGGCCGGGTCACAGTGCCGTCCTCGGCACGGCAGGGCTACTACCGGATCGGCGCAAAGGTCATAGAGCAGGAGGTTTTCAGCACTCAACGCCTGGCCTACCCACACATCCGGCCGCAGACGCGTTTTGCGATGGCCTCGGCGAACATCGCCCTGGTGGACACGGCCGGCCTTGACGGGGTGCGCATCGGCTGGATTGACGGGGGCGTTGACGAGGCGCATCACTGGGCTGATCAGCTTGGCGCCCATATTATTCAGCTTGATAACAACCGTCTGATCTCGGGTGACTTCGAGGGTATTGACGTGATTGTCGCCGGGGTGTTCGCCGGTGGAACGCGTCCATTGAACCGGTCGATGCGGCATATACGACCCTGGATCGAGAGCGGCGGACATTTCGTAAGCCAGTATCACCGCCCGATCGACAATTGGGACAAAACGCAGAGCGCGCCACTGCGGCTGCAACCCGGGAGTCCCTCGATCCGCTGGCGCGTCACCGATGCGGCTGCTCCGGTACGCATGCTGCAGCCGGATCATCCATTGCTCAACAGCCCCAATCGGATCACGAATGAGGATTTTGACGGGTGGGTAAAGGAGCGTGGACTCTATTTCGCCTCTGAATGGGACCCAGCCTATGTTCCCCTTCTGGCGATGTCTGATACCGACGAGGCACCGCTGGAAGGCAGCCTCCTTGCGGCGCGGATCGGCGCCGGCAGTCATGTTCATTGTGCGCTGAACCTGTTCTATCAGATGGACCATATGGTGGTCGGCGCGTTTCGTCTGTTCGCCAATCTGATGACGCCTTCCGGCAGGACATGAGCGCGACGCCATTGGACAATCTGGCCGGCCTTCGCTACCTACTGCTGAACGAGGTCTTTACACTCAGCCACCTGGTGATCGTCAAGCTACTGGGTATCGAATTCGCCTCGGTGCAGATTGTCTTCATCCGGTGTATTAGTAGCGCGGTACTGCTTGTCCCGCTTCTGGCCTGGCAAGGATCACTTGGCGAGATCAGAGTTCAGCTTGGCCTGAATACACTTCGCGTTCTTTTGTCATCGGTGGCCATCACCATCCATTTCTTCACCATTTCACAGATCCAGCTCGCGCAGATGAGCACGATCGGCTATCTGCGCCCGGCCGTGACCTCGCTAATCGCCTATTTCTTTCTGAAGGAGAGCCAGTCCTGGCACCGCTGGATGGTTATCGTGATCGGCTTTGCCGCCGTGCTGTTCATCTTCTCGCCAGAAAGCGGTCACCTTCAGATCGTTGCGCTGATTGCGCTTTGCGGCATGTGCTGTGGCAGTGCGGCGACCATTCTGCAGAAATATCTGTCGCGTGACATGTCCGACCTGCCGCTAATGGTCTGGTACTCCGTCGGCGTTGCCGTGGTGACTGCGCCCTTCGCCATCTGGTTATGGGCCACTCCCTCACCCACGGAACTCTTGATGATGGTCATGACCGGCCTTCTGGCGACCACCGCGCAATTCTTCTTCATTCGTGCCTTTCGCAAGGCCGATGCCAGCTTCCTGGCACCGATGTTCTATTTCCACATCGTGCCAACGACCCTTATCGGTTTTTTCGTCTTTGCCGAAATACCGTCGATCAACACCATTGGCGGTGCGCTGATCATCCTCGCCACCCTGATTGGCATGACGCTTCTCGAAAGACGGAGATCACCCAGAAATGTCCCGATGTAATGTTGGCGTCTTCGACTCGCCATATCTTGCCGCGGTTGCCGCGGGAGATGCGTTCATTGAAGGCGTTTCCGAGTCTGGCTCAAAACTGGCCGGGCTGGCCGCGGGTCAGACCATGAATCCGGTCTATAACCATCTCGTCTCCGCTGAAGGCCGGTCGCGTGGGCTGTTCTCCGAAACAGCTTTTGTCCAGCTTGACGAGGTCGTATCGGCAGCGCGGGGCGATGCCAGCTTTTCCGACGAGATCGACAAGCATCTGCTGTCCAGACTGTCAGGTGGCTACAGGACGTTCCTAACCATTGACGGGCAGGCAACCCGGCCTGATCTCGAGGCGACCCGTCATCGGGCGGCCATTCTCGAGAATGGTGGTCTCGGCGTGCAGCTTCTTGGTATTGGCGTGAATGGCCATGTTGGCTTCAACGAACCCGGTTGTGAACCGGATAGCCGGTGCAGGGTGACGGAGCTTGCCAAGAGCACACTGGAACGTAACGGATATGCCCCCGGCACGCGCGCAGTCACCCTTGGCATTGCCGAGATCACATCCGCGCAGCGGATCATCATGGTGGCCACAGGTGCGGCCAAATCACCCGCTATCGCGGCCATAATCGAGGGATCACAGTCGACAGTATACCCGGCCAGCCTTCTTCGGGGATATCTTGATTTGGCGCTGTTTCTTGACCGGGCCGCGGCGAAGGACCTTTCATAACCAGCAAACGGGAGCTTTCATGCGCTATCTTCACACCATGGTTCGAATCTCTGATGTCGACGCCTCACTGCATTTCTATTGCGACCTGCTTGGCCTTGAACTCGTCAAGACCATTGAAAGTGAAAAGGGTCGCTTCACGAATTACTTCCTGTGCACCCCAAGTGACAAGGAACGCTATGAGGCCACGCGATCACCAGCACTTGAACTGACTTACAACTGGGACCCGGAAACCTATACCGGCAGCCGGAATTTTGGTCATCTTGCCTATCGCGTAGATAACATATATGGCCTGTGCGAAAAGCTGATGGCCGCCGGGGTGGCCATCAACAGGCCACCAAGGGACGGGAACATGGCCTTTGTCCGGTCGCCAGACGGCATCTCGATCGAGCTACTTCAGGGGGGTGATTCCCTGGCACCAGCCGAGCCATGGCAGTCGATGGGCAATACCGGAAGCTGGTAATGCGGGCCGCAGGCGCCACAACAGCGCAGATCCTGGCGGACTGCCGTGGTTATGGCCACAAAGATCTATCCTGTGACCATCCGGTGCGCCAGATAAGGATTGCCAAAGGCGGCCTGTGCCCCCTTGAGGCCGGCATGCGGATCCGTAGACAGCCACACGGGAACATTCCCCAGAATATGCGACATCTCACCGGCTGATCGGAACCGCTGCTTCAGAGGGCTGGAGTTTATCAGCGACTGGAGGCGCGGCATGATCCCGCCAGTGATGACGGCACCGCGCCAGCAGCCCAAGGTCAGCACATGATCCCGCATCACCGCCCCCAGAATGCCAATCATCAGATTTACCGCATCGCGACAGATACCTTCCTCATGCAGGGCGGAGGTGGCGATCATTTCGGCGGACAGCGACGGTTCGATACCGGCCGAATTAGCCAGAAAGCGATGGATATTCTCCAACCCGGGGCCGCTGACAAAATGCTCAACCACCACATGGTCGGTCTGTTGTTCCATATAGGCACAAAGATCTCGTTCAGGTTCGGTTTGTGGCGCAAATCGGATATTGCCGCCCTCGCCTTCAACTGGCAGAGGCCCCTGCACAAACGGGATCAGGGCGGATACACCAAGCCCCGTTCCCGGCCCGATCACAAGCAGCGGTGCACTAGCATCCTCAACGCCGTCAAGGATCTGGCGGCGGTCACCATCGGCTGCGTTATGCTGCGCAAGCGCCTGAGCAGTGAAATCATTGATCACGAGCAGTTTATCCAATGCCAACCGCTCCAGAAGCCGGGTTTTGTCAAACCGCCAGTGATTGTTGGAAACATCGACAATCTGGTCATTGACAGGCCCGGCCACAGCCAGGCTCAGTACATGATGACCACTCTGCTCATCACAGGGGAGACCGGTCAGAAATCTTTCAAAGGCATCCTCAAAGCCTACAAAATCCGCGCATCGCAGATGCGTGATGTGACAAAGCGACGTTTCGCCCTGCGAAGAGACGGCAAATCTGGCGTTCGTGCCGCCTATATCAGCAACTATGAGTCTCATGACGGGCACCTCAACATCTTCACACGGGCAACCATGACAATTGCGCCGGCGCCAGTCTGCTGATCAGTAAACTAGGATCAACGCATTTTTTAAAGCAGCTTTACACCTCTTGCCGCACCCCATCGGCGCGGTTAACAACAAAAACTCTGCCAAACACAAAAAACCGCCATCCAAATGGATGGCGGTATTGGTAGGGTCTTCATGGTTGCGGGGGCAGGATTTGCTCAAGACCCTACAATCAAGAAATGGGTGTAAAATGGCGGCAGGTTTACGCAGAAACCGTTACCTGAAACTTGATTATGCAATTAGTTGGGAGCTTCGTGTTTGAGTGTTAACCTAAGCGCAACCGGCGTTTACAGATGCCAAATTACAGGCAAACCCTGCACTCATGCTCCTTTTATTGAAGGATCATCACTATGGAAATCAACGGAAAGATCATTGAGCTGCTACCCGAGAAGTCCGGGCAATCTGCTAACGGAACCTGGCGCAAACAAGAATATATTTTGGAAACTACCAGCCAATACCCAAAAAAGGTCTGCTTCATGGCATGGGGCGATAAGATTGATCAATTCGCCATTAAACAAGGAGAGAGTCTTGTGGTTTCCGTGGACCTTGAAAGCCGAGAATATAATGGTCGTTGGTATACGGATGTGAAAGCTTGGAAAGTCTCACGCGATGGGACCCAAGACCATTC
>ENA-OSEY01002952-OSEY01002952.1-marine-metagenome-genome-assembly--contig:-NODE-2952-length-10664-cov-1.570794_pt1 | contig 10664 bp, 7 predicted proteins | sample MGYA00248465_ERZ534230 | MGnify/ENA primary metagenome ERZ534230 (study PRJEB26409, sample SAMN06344110) | marine metagenome | isolation source: Sea water from surface | place: Atlantic Ocean:Southern... | reverse complement strand
ATTTGCGGTAATATTTCGGCATAGGCAACAAGACCATCTGCGCCGCCAAACAGTGCGAGTGATGGGTCATAATCTGCCACATCACGTGCGAGTGTGCTATCTCCAGTTGAAATATAAGGTGGGTTGGCCAAAACCAGATCAAAGCTGCCCTCTACCCCTTCAAACCAGTCAGAACAGACAAACTGGGCCCGGTCAGCCAGGCCAAGCTGAGCTGCATTCGCTCGGGCTTGCGACACGGCAAGGGGGGCAAGATCCACTCCTATTCCTGATGTTTTAGGCAGTGCACTGAGAAGGCTGAGCAAAAGACAGCCTGACCCTGTTCCCAAATCAAGACAAGACAGCACCTGTGTGTCAAAAGCTGCGTTGCGGGTATAGTGCACGGCGGCATCTATAAGACATTCACTGTCCGGTCGTGGGTCGAACGTATGGTCATTCAGGTAAAAACACAAAGAATAGAATTCACGCTTGCCGCGCATTCGACTTATCGGATAACCGCTGTTGCGCTGGGCTATAAGAGCATCAAGGTTAGCGGCCTGCGCAACCGTCAGTATTAGGCTTTCGTGGCCGAAAACAGGTGAATCACGGCCAACCGCAAGACCAAGTAGCCAGCGCGCATCCAGATAGCTGGGCGCGTGCAGACGGGACTTAACCTGCCGGAGCAGATCCGGCATCGCACTTTGCAGTTCTGCTTCGAGTTCAAAAGGACGCTGGCTATCCTGCGGATTGTCTACGTCGGGAATTGCTGTTTTCACCCATCCTCCTGTCCTTCAGCCAGACGAGCAGCCTGATCTTCTGCCGCCAACGCATCAATCACTTCTTCAAGAGATTCGCCAGCCAGAATTTTGTCCAGCTTATATAAGGTAAGATTAATCCGGTGGTCTGTTACCCGTCCCTGCGGGAAATTATAGGTTCTGATCCGCTCTGACCTGTCTCCAGTTCCTACCTGGCCTTTTCGTGATGCTGCCCTTTCTGCCTGCTGTCGCGCTCGTTCAGCATCATAAAGCCGTGCACGTAAAATTTTCATGGCCTTGGCACGGTTCTTATGCTGCGACTTCTCATCCTGCTGGCTGACAATAATTCCAGTTGGTAAATGTGTGATGCGAACGGCAGAATCAGTCGTGTTCACCGATTGCCCCCCCGGACCAGACGCCCTGAACACATCAACCCGCAAATCACTCTCATTAATTTCAATATCAACATCCTGCGCTTCTGGCAAAACCGCTACAGTTGCCGCAGAGGTATGAATACGCCCACCAGTTTCTGTTTCAGGAACACGCTGTACTCGATGCACACCCGATTCAAATTTTAGTTTGGCAAAGACATCCTGACCTGAAATATTTGCGGTTGCCTCTTTATAGCCTCCAATTCCTGTTTCCGAGATATCCATGACTTCAAACCGCCACCCATATTTAGCTGCAAAGCGCTGATACATGCCAAATAAATCAGAGGCGAACAGAGCGGCTTCTTCGCCACCAGTTCCTGCTCTGACTTCGATAATTGCGTTACGGGCATCATCAGTATCTTTAGGTAGAAGTAAGAGTTTCAGCTTATGTTCCTCATCTGGCAGTCGAGAAGCCAATTCTTCTGTTTCTGCAAGGGCAAGTTCGATAAGTTCATCATCGGTTTCACTAACAGCTATGTCTTTTGCATCCTGCAGGCTTTGCTGCAGCTGACGAACAATTTCAACCTGCTGGGCCACTGGTTTAATCTCCGCCAGTTCGCGTGAGAGCTGCATAAGCTGGTTAGAAGATAAGGCAGCTGCATTAGCCAGCCGGCCCTCAATGTCTTGACGACGCTCCAGCACCCTGTGCATATTGGTTTCAAGGCTCATCTTAATCACTTTCTTAGGAAGTTTCACTCAGACGCTCAGACAGCCATGTTGTGAGCTTAGATATTTCCACTTCAAACTGTTCGCCATCAGCCATGCTGCGTACACTGACCGCCCCACGTCTGAGCTCGTCTGAGCCAGCAATGACCACACTTGCACAACCAAGCCTGCTCGCAGCCCTCATTTTTTTGCCCATATTTCCATTTATCAGCATCACGCAGGACAAACCTGCCTGACGAAGTGCAACGGCCAGTCCGAATGCCTCTGTCTCAGCATCTATATCGGCTGCAATAAGTCCGATATCTGGCACAGCAGCAGCATGATCATCCCCAAGTAGCGCTAACCGTTCGATGCCTGCCGCGAAGCCAACAGCTGGCAAAGGTGGGCCGCCGAGTGTTTCTGACAGGCCATCATACCGCCCACCCCCCAAAACTGTGCCCTGCGCGCCAAGCGCATTGGTAATAAACTCGAATGCAGTATGTGAATAATAATCAAGCCCCCTTACAAGAAGCGGATCAAGAACAAATTCGATAGCTGCCTTATTCAAACAAGCAGACACCTGATCAAAATGTGCCTTTGCCTCATTACTAAGGTAGGAAGGTAAGCGAGGGGCTTCAGTCAGAATTGCTTGATCAGCCTCAGATTTTGAATCCAAAATCCGCAACGGATTACTGTCAAGGCGTCGTTGGCTGTCTTCAGACAGGCTACTGCGATATTGTGTTAGATAGTCTATCAGGGCCCGCCGATAGGCCAGACGGCTTTTCTGATCCCCTAAGGAATTCAGGTGAAGTTTTGTATGCGGCAGAACTTTAAGCTCAGATAAAATTGCAGCACCTACTGAGATAATTTCTGCGTCTGCCAGTGGACTGGTTGGTCCTATAAGCTCGCACCCAATTTGATGAAACTGTCGCATACGCCCTTTCTGTGGCCGCTCATAGCGAAACATGGGACCTGCATAAAACCAGCGTAAAGGTAGTGACTGTGTTAACCCGTTCGATATGACCGCCCGCATTGCTGAAGCTGTCCCCTCAGGCCGTAATGTCAGTCCAGTGCCGCCCCTGTCCTCAAAGCTGTAAGTTTCCTTTGCAACAACATCGGATGAAGCCCCCAAAGGCCGGCTGAAAACTTGCGTAAATTCAAACACTGGCGTAGCCATATCTTGAAAACCAGAACGGCGGGCTACATCTTGAGCAACAGAAACGACATAATTATGCCGAGCCTTATCTTCTGGCAAAAGATCGGCTGTCCCTCTGACCGGCTGAAGCAAATCCATTTTTTTGTCCTTATTTTTGATTATTAAAGTGGCCAAAAAGAAGCAAAGCAAAACTTTCTATCGGCTTTCCTGCGTTTGTTTACCACAAAGCTCTGACTAATGTTCGGGCAGGCTGTCCATCTTGGCAACGTGAGATTCCACTAAGTCGACTACGTGGTCAACAATTCCCTCGTTCGTCAGCCGGTGATGGGCCAGACCAGAGATATACACCTGATGATTATCCTTACCGCCGCCAGTCAGACCAAAATCTGTTTCACGGGCTTCCCCTGGGCCATTTACCACACAGCCAATTATGGAAACAGTCAAAGGCTTATTAATGTGCGACAGCCTTTCTTCAATTTCCTGAACTGTATTAATCACATCGAACTGCTGACGCGCGCAAGATGGGCAGGAAATCACCGTCACGCCGCGACGGCGCAAACCCAGAGATTTCAGCATTTCATAGGCCACTCTGACCTCTTCAGAAGGGTCTGCTGACAATGAGACCCTGATTGTATCACCAATGCCAGACCACAAAAGATTGCCGAGACCAATCGCTGATTTTACAGTTCCTGCACGTAATCCACCAGCTTCTGTTATTCCAATATGAAGCGGGCAATCGATCACATCTGAAAGCTGCTGATAGGCGGCAACAGCTAGAAACACGTCAGATGCCTTTACTGAAATCTTGAATTCGTGAAAATCCAGCTCCTGAAGATGACGGGCATGATCAAGAGCTGATTCAACCAGAGCTTCAGGACAAGGTTCTCCGTATTTTTCAAGAAGATGTTTTTCTAAAGAACCGCCATTCACACCTATGCGCATTGAAGATCCATTCGCGCGGGCCGCACGCACTACTTCAGCAACCCGTTCAGCACTTCCAATATTTCCTGGATTAATCCTAATACAAGCTGCCCCCGCATCTGCCGCCTCCAGCGCGCGCTTATAATGGAAATGAATATCTGCTACAAGCGGAATGGGACTTTCTTTACAAATTTGTTTTAGTGCAGCTGTACTGTATTCATCAGGACAGGATACCCGCACAATATCAGCCCCTGCTTCAGCAGCAGCATTTATCTGGGCCAAAGTTCCAGCAATATCTGTGGTCAGGGTGTTAGTCATTGTCTGAACAGAAATTGGCGCATCGCCGCCAACTGCAACTGGTCCGACAAATATCTTACGGCTTTTGCGGCGCTCAATTGAACGATAAGGGCGGTAAGCCTGTGAGGACATATCTTTGGCTCTGTAATTTCAGGTAGCTGTTTTCTTGGTAAGACCGAGTAACCAGAATGTCGATTCTCGCCAATAGTACCTGTTTTACCCTCACTTGACCAGTCGAAACAACACTATCTAGCTTCGATTTGGAAAGCACTAAAGCAGCATTTCTGATTAATAGGCAAGTTGGTTCCGGCGGGTTAAAAGAGTTTCACGGTTCAAACGCAGATCACGCAATATCTCTCCAGTCTGACCGGCATCAAAAGCTGACAGATTCAGCATTTCAAGACGCAGCCCGCCAGCATTGCCTGTACTCAGAAAAAGTTCATCGATTGTTGACAGGGCCAGCTCATCACCATCACGCATCAATTTTGTTACCAGCACCTCACCATTGGCGCGTGTGACTTCGATCCAGGCACTGGCTGTTGCCTTGATTATCACTTCTTTTTCAGGAATGCGGGCAGTCGCTCGAGCGGCCACGCCTGTTAGCGCTTGATCAAATGTCATTTCAGCATTAGGTAGAGGCGCAGACTTAGCAGGGTATTCCGTTACGGCGAGCGCTGTTCGTGTCTCTTCTGTGAAACTTCCTGACTCCAATGCAGTTGCATTAGGCATCACTTCTGGTTGAGATAAAAGTGGCAATTTTTCAACCTCGACAAGTTCCGTTTCAGCCTTTTGCTGGGAAGTTATGGGCTTCGGCCTGTAGTTGGGATCCCCATCTGTTGCTTTTTCTGTTATCTCCGTTTCAGTAAAGGCCTGAGCTGAGGGCTGTGTAGGCTGATCGAATTGTTTAACTTCAGTTTCAACTAGAGCCGCCAACTTCTCAGGCTTTGATATAGATGATGCAATTAGCTCATCATCTGGAGCTAGATTGTAGGTGAGAACTGTCCAACCAACATAAACCGCCAGCCCAATAAGAACAGCAAACATCGCCAACATACTGCCGGCAACACGTGGCACAAGAGCTTGGACCGGAAAAGTGTATTCAGGCTTTTTAGTGACATCATCAGACAGCGACTTAAAGTTGGCTATATGGGAAGTTGGATCAATCCCAACAGCCTTACAATAATTCCTAATATATCCTGGTATATAACCAATGCCAGGAAGGCTTTCAAAATCCCCAGCTTCCAGAGCCGTCAGAATTGCATACGACAATCGCGTCTGTTCAGCTATATCTTGTAATAAAATATTAGATTTTTCTCGCTCAACTTTCAGCGCCTGACCGATGGCCAGTGCTGGATGATCTATTATTTCTCGTTCGTTTTTCGTGTACATGTCTTAACCATTAACACCGTAAAGTAACGAACCAATCTGGCTTTTGATTACCTTAAATTGAATAAAAATACTACAAAAACTTTAAGATTCGAAATTTTTATGTCTAAACATTGGTTTGTCAGGTTGTATTAAGCGATGATTCAGGCTGTTTCAAGGCCAAAGACATCATGCAGGCTGCGGACAGCCAGCTCTGTGTAATCTGAATCAATCAGTACTGATATCTTAATCTCTGAGGTTGAAATCACATGCAGATTTATCCCTTTCTCAGCCAGGACAGAAAACATAGTTCGCGCGATTCCAGGTTGCGAGCGCATTGCTGTGCCAATTACAGATACTTTTGCCATATCAGGGTCAGCTACCAAAGCCTGATAGCCTAACTTATTCTTGATCGCTTCAAGACAGTCAACAGCCTTGTCCAGATCAAGCGCACCAAGTGAAAAAGTGATGTCGGTATTCTGTTTATCAGCAGATGCCGATTGAACAATCATATCCACATTGATGTGATATTCAGCAAGGGTCCCAAATACTGTTGCCGCAATGCCTGGCTGATCTGGTAAGCTCACTAGCGTCACTTTAGCTTCATCCCTGCTGTAGGCTATACCGCTGATTTTTTGTTCTTCCATAACATCATCCTCATCAATCACAAGCGTTCCTGGCTCATCTGAAAAGCTGGACAGCACCTGCAGATGAACTTTGTGCCGCATCGCCATAGCCACAGACCGCGTCTGCAAGACCTTGGCTCCAGCTGAGGCCATTTCCAGCATTTCTTCAAAGGTAATCTGGCCAAGCTTACGCGCTTTTGGCATAATGCGGGGATCTGTTGTATACACCCCATCAACATCTGTATAAATATCACATCTGTCTGCATTCAATGCGGCTGCCAGTGCCACGGCAGAAGTGTCCGAGCCACCCCGGCCAAGCGTAGTTACCCGCCCTCCAGGACTAATCCCCTGAAAGCCAGCAACAACAGCAACCTGGCCTTGCATAAGCCTATCCTCGATCTGGGCTACATCAATACCCTTAATCCTCGCAGAACTGTGAATGTCGTCAGTTTGTAAGGCGATTTGCCAGCCCAGCCATGACCGCGCATCAACCCCAATATTCTGCAGCGCAATCGCCAGCAAACCCGCCGTTACCTGTTCACCCGTAGCCACAATTACATCATATTCACGCGCGTCATGAACAGGGCCGATATCTGTTGCCCATTCAACCAGCTGATTTGTCGTACCAGACATGGCAGAGACCACAACCGCGACCTGATTGCCCGCATCAACCTCTGCTTTCACCCGCTGTGCAACCGCCCTTATTCGGTCGAGATCAGCAACAGACGTGCCTCCAAATTTTTGAACAATACGCGCCATAATCAACCTGTTATTCTGTGCTGGCCTCTGCTGCTTTAGCTCTAGGCGGCCTGCGCTGCTGCATGCAGCAGTCATGATTTCAAAACCGCTGCCCTCTGTTACACGAATTCTACAGAAGAGAAAAGAGCAGGCGGGGCGAGCTGTAACGATTTACTTCATTTACTTACCTGTCCTATGATGAAATAGAACGAAAGGTTAGCAATCCTGATGGGCTGCACAACATAGCCAAGGACAAATATATGTCATCCATGCCGGACACCCAATCCACAATAGATGCTGACGATATTTCCCGTTTCAACAGTCAGGCTGGACAGTGGTGGGACCCGGATGGGCCTATGAAACCCCTGCATCTGTTCACCCCTGTGCGTTTGGAATATATTTTGGCCGCTGCCCGTCGCACCGGACTCACAGCTGACCAACCAAATCGTCTTTTACCACTTGATGGCCGCAAAGTTCTAGATGTAGGGTGTGGCGGCGGTCTTTTAGCCGAACCCTTATGCCGGCTAGGGGCAGAAATGACAGCAATTGATGCCTCTCAGGGCGCAATTGACGTGGCAAAAGCCCATGCCGCGTCACAGGGTTTGTCAATCACTTATCAGCACATACCTATTGAAACACTGGCAAACGCTCCGACAATGCAGGAAAAATTTGACCTGATTTACGCTTCTGAAATTATCGAACATGTGAATAACAGGCATCAGTTTTTGCAGTCCATGCGGCGGCTGCTCAAAGCTGATGGCGTGATCATATTCACGACGATAAACAAAACTGTGCCGGCGCTCCTGCTAGCTAAATTTGCAGCTGAATATATACTCAATCTGGTGCCACGGGGCACGCATCAGTTTGAAAAATTTGTCCGGCCTGAACAGCTACAACGCGAATGTGCTGATGCAGGGATTCTGATTGATGATATCACTGGTTTCATTCCAACCACGCAGGGAGGGTTCAGGTTTTCGTCTGTCACAGCTGTAAACTACGGCGCCTCCGGCCAGCTAGCATAGCTATTCGCCATATTTTTTAATTAATGTTCAGGTGGCAGTTCTGGCAGCGGCAGAATGTCGATTCCATCTTCGCTCAGTTCTCTGTGCTCTTCTGCTGTGCAGGTGCCATAAATATTCTGCTCTTCAGATGTGCCCTCTTGAATTTTACGGGCCTCTTCAGCAAAATTATCGCCGACATTAGTAAATTCAGCCCGAATTTTCTGATGCAAGGCCCGGACCGCAATCCGCAAGGCCGCTGCGCTTTCCCCCACAGACGGACCAAGGGCCGCAGATGGGCTCGTAGCAGCAACAGACACGGGGGCAGACTTCGGGTCAGCTGCAGGAGGCAGAGCATCCTGCAGCTGCTCTGTTATCCGCGCCTTTGTCTTTGGGGTTGACAAGTTTGGGGTTGATAACCGTTTTTCAAGATTTGTGCTTCCACAATAAGGGCAGTCAAGCAGACCTGCTTGCAACTGCTGACGGATCGCATCAGCATCAGCAAACCAGCCTTCAAATTCATGATCATATTCACAGCCAAGCGAGAATTTTTTCATAACTCTCTCACATATTCTCTTAATTTTTCCTCAGGATTTTTGCTCTTTTCAGGGCGTCCCTCTTTTAAATTTTCCCATGGCAATGTTTGTATTTCTTACCTGAACCACAGGGGCAGGGCGCATTGCGTGGCACTTTGCCAATCGGGGCAGCAGCTGGAGCCGCTTTTGACGAGGCCGGATCTTCATCCGGCTCTCGCAGTTCAACATGCGATAACGCCATCGTAACTGTTTGCCGCATGGTTGTCAGCATCGCTTCAAACATGATAAAGGCTTCTCGCTTATATTCATTCAAAGGATCTTTCTGGGCATAAGCGCGCAGATTGATCCCCTGACGTAGCTGTTCAAGCTGAAGCAGATGTTCTTTCCATTGCTGATCCAGCACCTGAAGCAGAAGTGATTTTTCTGCCATCCGCATAATTTCCGGCCCAAAACGTGTGCCTTTTTCAGCCATATAGCTATCTGACAGGCCTTGCAAGCGTTCCGTGATTTCTTCTTCAGCAATGCCATCCTCTGCGACCCAATTCTCTGCCGGAATATCAAGTCCAAGTGTTGCGCGTGATGAGGCTTTTAGCTTTTCCGCATCCCATTGCTCAGCAAAACTGTTTTGCGGGATTGCCTCTGAAACAATTGTGTCAATCGAATCATGACGCATATCACGAACTGTTTCGTGCACATTAGGGGTTTCCATGATTTCCTTGCGTTGCGAGAAAATAACGTGACGCTGGTCATTCATCACATCATCATAGCGCAACAGCTGTTTGCGAATTTCAAAATTATGCGCCTCAACCTTTGACTGGGCCTTTTCAACAGCTTTGTTGATCCACGGATGGGTAATGGCCTCACCTTCTTCAAGGCCGAGTTTCTGCAGCATGCCATCCAGCTTTTCAGAGCCAAATATCCGCATTAAATCATCTTCTAAAGACAGAAAGAATTTCGATGCACCCGGATCTCCCTGACGACCAGTCCGGCCACGCAGCTGGTTATCAATGCGTCGCGATTCATGGCGCTCAGTACCCACCACATACAACCCACCTTCAGCCAGAGCTTTGACTTTCAGTGCATCAATTTCAGAGGCAATTGCAGATGATTTTACCGCGTTAACCTGACCCTCACTATCTGTGGCTTCATGCGCAGTGCGCATATCAAGATTGCCGCCCAGCTGAATATCTGTTCCCCGGCCAGCCATATTTGTGGCAATTGTTACCGCACCTGGCACACCAGCAAGGGCGATGATTTTTGCTTCTTCTTCATGAAAACGGGCATTCAGAACTTGATGTTTGATTTTCTTCTTTTTCAGCGCTTCAGACAGCGCTTCTGATTTTTCAATTGTAACTGTGCCGACCAGAATAGGCTGCCCGCGGGACTGGCAATCTGTTATCAGGGCAATCACAGCGTCATCTCGCTCTTTGGAAGTCCGATAAACTTCGTCATCATGGTCAATCCGCTTAACCTCTAGATTTGTGGGTATAGGAACAACCGAAAGATTATAAATCTCAGAAAATTCCCCGGCTTCTGTCTGGGCTGTACCTGTCATACCAGCAAGCTTGTCATATAACCTAAAATAATTCTGATAAGTCACCGATGCCAGAGTCTGGTTTTCAGCCTGAATCTGCAGATTTTCCTTTGCTTCGATGGCCTGATGCAAGCCATCAGAGTAGCGGCGACCTTCCATAGCCCGTCCAGTAAATTCATCAATGATAATAACCTGACCAGCTTTCACCATATAATGAGTGTCTCGCTGGAACATCTTATGAGCCCGCAACGCCTGATTCATGTGATGAAGCATGCTTACATTGGCAATATCATAAAGGCTACCATCATGCATCAGGCCAGCTTCAATCAGCAGCTGTTCCGCGTGCTGGACACCGGTTTCTGTCATCGTTACGCTGCGAGCCTTCTCGTCACGTTCGAAATCATCATCCCGCAAGGCAGTAACCAGCTTATTTGCTGACTTATACAGATCCTGAGATGTTTCGGCAGGGCCGGAGATAATCAGAGGTGTTCTGGCCTCATCGATAAGGATAGAATCCACCTCATCCACAATGGCAAAATTATGGTCTCTTTGCACCATATCTTCCAATGTGAATTTAAGATTGTCCCGTAGATAATCAAAACCAAATTCATTGTTGGTGCCATAGGTCACATCTGCCTGATAGGCCGCCCGTCGCACATCATCTTCGATGCCAGGTATAACGCAAC